>Ga0193698_1000004_pt1 | contig 65317 bp, 41 predicted proteins | sample L3c1metaG_FD_165512 | JGI IMG/M metagenome (GOLD analysis project Ga0193698, IMG submission 165512) | Soil microbial communities from a riparian zone of the East river system, Colorado, United States - L3c1 | ecosystem: Environmental > Terrestrial > Soil > Riparian zone | place: USA: East River... | reverse complement strand
ATTTTGGAAATTATTGATATTCTTATTATGTGTATTCATAGTAATAGATATTTATCAGATTTATTGCTATAATAGTGTTATAAGCTCTAACGGTAATTTATTAAAAATAGTATTAAATATGGCTGAAAATAACACTAATCCTGTTGTAGATGCCTGTAAATCATTAGTTAATGTTCAAACTCCTATAGTCAATGTAAGTGTACAAGTAGAAGCAGTTTATGCTGCTTCTACGGCTTTTTCCACCGCTGTTGGAATGAAAGCAGGGTTAGAATTAGCTAAAATTGTTACTGGAATAGGAGCTAAATCTACATTGGTAGTAGGAACAACTATTGTATCTCAAGCTATTAATATAACTGCAAATAAATTATTAAAAACTTCTTCTGAAGAAACTAAAAATAATTTAATCTCTGTTAAATTATCTCAATTTATTAATTTAAACAATAGTAAAATTAATGACAAATTTTCAGAATACCCTTATAATTTAATTCCTGATTTAGATATGTATATAAATATAGAGATTTGGTTTCTTATTATTTTAATTAATGTTTTACTAACAGCTTATCTATTGGAGAAAAAAATAGATATAAATAAATTTATCACAAATGATAGAATGAGAAAAATATTAAATTATATGTATAATAGATATATTTCTGTATGGTCTGTTTCTAGAAATTTAATCATAATTTGGTGTATATTAATGTTTATTTTATGCATTTTTATGTCCAAATTAATCTTATATATAGTTCTTTCAGTATAGACTATTCATAAATGTTTAAATTTAAATCAAATTTTATAATTATAAAATTTTGATAGACTTATTATGTAGTAGCTCATTTCCATTATGTATTATCTATGGGTGCTGTTTTTGCACTATTTGCTGGATTCTATTATTGGATTCCTAAAATTGTAGGAAGAAATTTCAATGATTTTTTAGGTAAAATTCACTTCTGGACACTATTTATTGGGGTTAATTTAACATTCTTCCCTCAACACTTTTTAGGTCTAGCTGGTATGCCTAGAAGAATTCCAGATTATCCTGATGCATTTACAGGATGGAATGTAATTTCTAGTTTCGGTTCTTTAGTTTCAGTAGTAGCTACTGTTTTATTTGGTTATATTATTTATGATATTTTTGCTAACCAAACTGCTAGCTCTAATAACCCTTGGGCAGTGCCTTCATACTTTACTAGTGATGCTCAATTTAACAATGAAACTCAAGCTTCTAATACTTTAGAATGGACTTTAGCTAGCCCTATACCATTCCATGCTTTCAAAATGCTACCTATCCAGTCTTAGATAGTATGATAATTAACTTATTAAATTTATTTTTTAATTAATCCCCCCCCCCCCCAGCCTGTGCAGAATAATTAATATTTGTTATTTTTGCTAGTTAAACAAATATTTTTATTTAACACTTAGATTCATTTTTATAAATCATGGTAATTATTACAATGCTATTTTTCTATAGTAATTTTGTTTTATAGTTAAAATTGTAAGTAAAATTTTACTATTTTTTTAATATTTTTCTTATTCAAATGAATTTTAATATTAAAATAAACTTTAATTTAATATAATTTTTTTCTACTTAATTAATTCTAAAGTGTTTAACATATGAAATTTAATTCTTTTTATTTTAATATCACAAATGATAGAATGAAAAATTTAATTTAAATCTATAAAAGATAGAGCTAATAAAAATTAGTTATATTTCTAAATATTTTAGAATTTTAGTTAATTTTGAATCAAAAATTGTTTTTTTAATTTAAAACATTAATTTTGATAAATAAGTATTATTAGCTTTCATAAATTAAGATTAAGAGAATTAATTTTAGGTTATGAAATATTTTTCATTTTAATAAGGTTGAATCCCTGGTAATAAATGGATAATATAATAAATGAAATAAATTATATTTAATTAAATATAAAAACTTTAATTATATACTTCGTTTAAAAATAATTTCTAATTTATAAAATAAACAACAAAAAAATATAAACATGCTAATAAATTTTATTATTAAATATTTAAACTTATTTTTTATCTCTTTCTTATTTAATTTTTCTATTTTTTATATTGTTAAATCAGGCTTACTTGGAAACAATTTAAAATTTAAATTAAATAAAATATTAAAATCAAACATAAATTTGTTAACCTTCATTAGTTTCTTCTTTTTTTTATTGGTAGCACTATATTTAAATATGTATAAAATACATTTAGATAATACACAATTAACCGAAATTACAGAAAAATTAAATAATGGAACAAGTAAAATCACAAATAATGGTAATACAGAAGCTAGTTCCGAAATTTTTAATGAATTAGAAAAATTAGATCCTAATTTGAAATATAATTCCATTGTTAAATCACCATTAGAAAATGGTGATGGATGAAATAATTTTATTATAGATAATTTCTTTATTAAATCTCCATTAGAAAATGGTGATGCTATAACTAAATTTTTTATAGAAACTTTAAATGACAATTTAATATTACATTTTATAATATTAAATTTTATAGTCGTTTTAACTATCATTATTTTTTGTAAATTTAATTTACCAAAAGAACCTCAATTCCCAAAAATTAAGAGTTTACCTTTGGGAAATTTAATTCATAATTTATTAACAAATTATATAAGAGTTTGGCAGATTAGTAGTAGTTTTTGGATTTATTTTATTCTATTTATTTTATTTTTATTTAATTTAGGTTCTATAATTTCGATAACAAAAATGTTAATTTATTTTCAGTCATTATAACTTGTCTAGGATAATTAATTTAAAAAATTTATATCCCCTTTCTCTTTAAAAAAAACACAATGAGTGGTGAAAATTAATACTAATGAGAAAATTAAGGTTTTAAGATTAAATTAGATTTTTAAAGGAAGAAATTTTATACTACTTTTGTAATTATATTCTATTCTAAAAGTATAATTAATAAATTTAAATTTTAAAAGTATTTTTAATTCCATAAAAGATGGAGCTAATATAATTAGTTATAATTTAAAAATTTAAGCTTTATATTATAACTAATAGTTAATTAAGATTCAATTTTTTTCATCTCAAAAACTTAAATTTAAAAGAATTTAATGTATATTACATTAATAAATAAGTATTATTTGCTATCCTAAATTTTTATAATAAGTAATATTATCTAAATATTAGGAAATATTTTTCATTTTAATAAGGTAAAGTCCCTGGTAATAAATGGATAATATTATAAATGAAATAAATTATATTCTAATTAAATATAAAAACTTTAATTATACATATAATTACTTCGTTTAAAATTAAATTTCTAACTTTATATAAAAAATTTAACAATAAATATGCGAGCTTATAAATTAAACAGTCAAAATCTAGATTCTAAACAAAGTTTATGGGACAACCAATCTTTAAAATCAAACATTAATTTGCAAAATTTATATATAGATAGTAGAATTTTACCTTTATTTAGAACTCCTTTACTTAGAAAAAAAAGTGAAGAAATTCAATTAGCTTCTAACAAATATAATCTAAATATTAAAACTCTTAAAAATAATTTAAATAAAAATTTTACTAATCAAATATTAAAAATATTCTTAAAAGTGATAACTTTATATAATCTAAATATAAAAAACTATTTATTACAAAATAATAAATTAAATTTAATACTAAATATAAAAAATGATAAACTATATAATTTAAATACTAGAATCTCAAATTTCTTTAATCGTGTTAATAAATTAATATTTTACCTAAAAGTAAATACTATATCACACACAATTAATAATTGTAAAACATTTGAAAATAATAGTGATACTTTGTTTGCTAAACCGGTAACTAAAGATTTATCTTTTTCTCCTTATTTTAAAAAAAATAATTTAAGTAAGGGATATGATTTTAGAAATTTATTCTTTATTCAAAAAATTTCTACTGAAAAAATAGAAATGAAAATAGAAAATAATAAAGAATTAATAGAATTTGGAAAAGAAATAATAAATGATTTAGAATATAAAATTTCTCAAAATAAAAAATTAATTAATAAAGTTCAAAAAAATAAAAAAATATTAGAATTAGTACGAAACACTTCTTTAATCTCCTTAGATAATCATAGTAATTTAAAACATAATCATATTAATTCTGGAACGGAGTCATTAAATTTAAATGAACAATTAAATCCTACAAATCTATCTATTTCTAGTGTTCGAACTGAAGAAATTAATAATAAAAATAAAATATTATTATTAAATAGAATTTTTAATTCTATAAATAAAACAAACGAAATAAAAATAGAACATACAATTAAATCTATAATTAATAATAAAGAATTTGATTATAAAACTGATTCAATTTCTATTAATTCTAACCCTATATCTGTAGCTTATACTAATAATTCTGCATTATTAGGAGGAGGAAATAACATATCTAAAATTCCAAATATTAATAAATATTTAAAAGGAATTAGTAAATATAATATGATAAATAAGGGTATATCTATTGATTATTCTAATTTTATTGGTTATAATTTTAATAGAGAAAATAATAAATTTATTCCAAATATTTATAATTTATTAGCGAATTCATTTAAATCTATGTATTCTTTAATTAGTAAACCTGTGTTGATTTTTAATAATAATAAAATTATAATTCAATTATTTTATTATTTATTTATTCCAAATATTTTAAAATCTAAAAAAATTTATAATTTTGCAAATAAACGAAGAAAAAATTTAAGACTTTACTTAACATGGAAAAAAAGAAGAAATAAAATAAAAAAACTTTATAGAAACTTTAGAAAAATAAATATTAACACTAGAATTAAATTAAGAAAATTATCTATTTATAATATTACTAAAATTTTCCCTAATAAATTTAAATTTTTATGTGAAATTTTAAGTAATCTATTTAAAAAAAATGTAGAATTAGAATTAATACGATTACATTACCCATATAATGATAGTAATATTTTAGCTAACTTATTAGCTATTATGATTAATAAAATTAAATTAAGAATTATAGTAAAAAGAATATTTGGTAAAGCTGTTCTTAAAAATAAAAAATTAAGTAGTACAAAAACTAATAAACTTGATATTATACCGGCATTCTTATCTGGTATTAATATTAAAGTGGGTGGACGACTATTAAATAATAAAATGGTTCCTAGAAAAACTGTAAAAATAATCAGACGAGGAGCAGTAGCTAAAGGAAAAATTAATTATCTAGATGTAGCAAGATTTACTACAAAAAACAAAAGAGGTGCTTATAGTATTACAGTATCATCTGGACAAAAATTTTTTTAACTTTTTATTAAATTAATTTTGCAAATTTAACTTAATCACACCCCCTACCCAACCAAAAAGTGGAACCACTATTTTATCTTTGATAAGGAAATATAACGAAAAGATAAATGGAGGTATGTAACCTTTCCTATCTTTAAAGATAATTAGCCTTAATTCACTATTTTAAATAAAAAGGAGAATGGTTTTTAAACTCTTACTTTTTTATTTAACTTACAACTAGATTAATTAAAATTTAAAAGAGGAGATAATAAGGTTTAATTTAAATAAAAAAAAGATATTAGTTGTAATAAAACTTAATTGTATTTTTAACAAAAGAGCTAGATTAAGCCTATCACCTTTATAGTTTATATTTTTTATTACATATAATTTCAATCTAATTTTTTTAAACCTATTTTAAATAATCAATTTGCTAAAGATAGTGCATTAATTAAGATATTAAATTTTGTAAAATTACAATAAAAATATAATTTACTTTTTTATTTTTATTATATAAAGGTTCGAATCCTTTACTCCTTAGATTATATTTACAACTAATTAAAATGTGTATTATTATTATATATTTTAGTAAATATAAGAATACACAAAGATGAATCTTAAGATGTCAGTGAACTCAATTGTTTAAATAATTAAACTAATCAATTTAAAGGAAAATTATATCATTCCATTTATTAAAATTACTTTAGTTGATTACCTTAACGTCTGGATTAAAACTCCTTTCCTACACAAACTTAAGTGAAAACTTCGCTCTACTCACTTTCCTGACTTACTTTTCCTACCTATAAAATATTAAAAAAGGGTAAGGGCTTAGGAGATAAGGTGAGCGGGTAGTGTTGCACTCAACCTTTTTTTAGGGAGGTGTCAGTGTAGGTAACAAGTAGGTGTTGAGCTACACATGGTATTTAGCTCTTATAGAATGTAAGTAAAATTATAATTATTCATATATTTTTTCTATAATAATAAAGTAAAAAATTAATATTAAATTATAGATACTTCTAATTAGTTTCACCGCCTCATCTACCTTCTAATATTTCTTTAGTTCAATTTCTGATTAAATAGATGATATTTTGTTATAAAGAAGGGAGATTTGAGAGGAGAGGTTTAGAATAATATAAGTGTTTTTATATTTTACTTATAACTAGCTATTTTTCATACTTACTAATATTAGTAAAAGTAATATTCCTTCCTTAAATTTAATAGATTTACTAGTTTTGCCATTTCTTATTTAATAAGAAGGTCATATAGAAAGTGGGAAGATAGTAATAAAACATAAATCTTAATGGAATGAAATTTATGAAAGAGGAAACAGTAAATTAAGATTAAAAATTATAAAATTAAAAATTATAAATGTCTTTATATCATTCAATTTTTAATACTATATTTAACGATGCTCCACAACCTTGGCAATTAGGTTTTCAAGATAGTGCTGCTCCTGGATATACTGGACTGGTAACATTACATAATACTATTGGATTTTATTTAATTGTAATTTGTTTTGTAGTTGGTTGGGCTCTATTTTCTATAGTTTACTACTATAGTTCAACTAAAAATCCTATTGCACATAAATACTTAACTCATGGTACTGTTTTAGAATTAATCTGGACTATTTCACCTGCAATAATTTTAATTGCAATTGCTTTCCCTTCATTTAGATTATTATATTTAATGGATGAAGTAATTTCACCTACATTAACTATTAAAGTAGTAGGACATCAATGGTATTGGTCTTATGAATACTCTGATTTTGTAACAGATAGTGGAGAATCTATTGATTTCGATTCATATATGATCCCTGAATCAGATCTAGAATTAGGTCAATTCAGATTATTAGATGTGGATAATAGACTAATAGTTCCTGTAGATTGCCATATTAGATTAATTGTTACTGGAGCTGATGTTCTTCACTCTTTCGCAGTGCCTTCATTAGGATTGAAATTAGATGGTGTACCAGGTAGATTAAATCAAGTATCTTTCTTAGCAGAAAGACCTGGAACTTTCTATGGACAATGTTCAGAAATTTGTGGAGTTTGGCATGGATTTATGCCTATTGTAGTTGAAGCAGTATCTTCTCAAGATTTCTTAATTTGGGTAGATTCAGCTTCTCAATAATTCTTAATTATTAATTGTTTAAAAATCTAATCTTAAAATAATCCCCTTCACTTCTCACTCACTACAATAAATATTCCCTTAAATTAAAAATTAAATAGAGTAAGAAAAATTTAATTAAAATTAAAATATATTAAAATTTTAATAAAAAAAATACAAAACTGAAATAATTATTTAAATTTACTGTAATATTTTTATCGCATATAAAAAATAAAGATAATTATAGGAGATTTAAGTAAAACGAAAAATAAAAATTATACAAATATGTTAACTTCTTTGATACTTATTCCTATTATAGGATCTCTATTAATATTTTTAATTCAAGATAACACAGATCAAGGTAAAAAACAGATGAAACAAATAGCTCTAACTACTTCTTTAATAAATTTTTTTATTTCTTTATTTATTTGGTATCAATTTGATTCAAATACTACTCAATACCAATTTGTTTCAGAATTTAATCAATTAAATTTTTGTCATTTAAATTTTGGTGTAGATGGAATATCAGTTTATTTTGTGTTACTAACAACATTTATAACACCAATAGCTTTATTATCTAATTATACTAATATAAATAATAATTTAAAGATTTTTTTAGCTTCTTTTTTATTATTAGAAAGTTTACAAATATGTGCTTTTGTTTCATTAGATTTATTACTTTTCTATATTTTCTTCGAAAGTGTTTTACCTATTTTATTTATAGTAATTATAATATTTGGTCATGGTAATGATAGATTTAGATCTGCTTTCTTATTATTTTTATATACTTTAGCAGGAAGTTTACCTATGTTATTGTGTATATTATTTATATATAGTTATGTAGGATCTACAGATTTCCAATTAATTTCTTTATATGATATTAGTTTAGATAGTCAGAAATTATTATGGTTAGGGTTTTTCTTAGCTTTTGCTGTTAAAACTCCATTGTATCCATTTATTATTTGGTTACCTAAAGCTCATGCTGATTCACCTTTAGCAGGTTCAATTATTCTAGCTGCTACTATTTTAAAATTAGCTACTTATGGTTATCTTAGAGTTTTAATTAATTTCTTACCTGATGCTACAAATTATTTTAGTCCTTTAGTACAAACTGTGGCAGTAATTGCAATAATTTATGCTAGTTTATCTACTATTATACAACAAGATACTAAAAGATTAATCGCTTATAGTAGTATTGCTCATATGGGAGTAGTTGTTTTAGGTTTATTCTCTAATACAATACAAGGTATTGAAGGTGGAATTTTATTAGCTTTAGCTCATGGATTCGTATCACCTGCTTTATTTATTTGTGTAGGTGGTATTATTTACGATAGAACTGGTACTAGAATAATTAATTATATTAGAGGTTTAGTAACTTATATGCCTGTGTTTACTATTCTATTCTTTATATTCACAATAGCTAATACGGGAATACCTTTATCTCTAAATTTCCTAGGTGAACAGTTATCTTTAATCGGTATTTGGCAACAAAATCCTATTATAGCTGCATTAGGTGCTACTGGAATAGTATTATCTGCATGTTATTCTTTATTTTTATATAATAGAATCTCTTATGGTAGTTTATCACCTTTATTAACACCCGTTAAAGATTTAAATAGAAGAGAATATTACCTATTAATTAGTTTATTAATACCAACTATTGCTTTTGGTATATTACCTGATGTATTGTTAAATTCTCTTCATACTTCTGTATCCGCTTTATTATTCTCTAATTAATATCAATTAAATTATATTAATACATATTTAAACTAAGTAAATTTTTGTCATTTAATAAAAAAATTATTTAAAAATAAACTTAAAATTGTAATATAATTTTATATGTTTCAATTTAACTGTTTTATATTAAGGTATAAATTATAATTAATTTAATTTTCTAGCGAAACAATATCTTTATTTAATTTTATTAAATATTTGGTCTATCCCCCCTTCCCTATCTTCCTTACCACTTTTTATATCTGATCCTTATTGAGGATAGGGTGGTGTTCTTAGCTAGCGATTTTTAATATTAAAAATTATACAAATTGAATAATTAAAAGGGGAGACGTGTAATTTTACTATAATATAAATATAGAATATTTGTTCTATAAAATATTCTAAAATATTGAAAAATATATAATTATACAAATCTCTTATTTTTATATCTGTGTTATACAAAATATATATAAAAATTTTATCTATTATATTTTATAATATCTGATATAAATAACTATATCTTACAATTATTTATCTAAATCATAATATAAGATATAATATAACCTAAAAATTTAACTAAATTTTATTTAATGGTTATATCTGTTTTTGTAAGTAATTTATTTACTTAATATAAAATTTTAAGAATGCATAGTCATCCTGCCTTTTGTAATAAAAATATTTTATATAAAGGTCACTTTTTCTAGGTTAAACCTGCTACCTATTAATAAATTTTATTATATCTTAAAATTTTAATAAACTTATACTTTATTACTAATTAAATTATATTGATTTATAGAATAGTATCTGACCCTTCACTCCTCTCACATTTCTTTCCCTTTCTTACCTCTAAATTTAAATTAGGATTAAATGGTTGATAGATTATAAGTAGGGTAGGTGTAAGAGCTTTACACTATTTGATAAAAAAAATTATCAGTAAATTCAATAGAAGTTAAAGTTAAGGTTTAATATAAATTAAGAGAGAATATAATAAAATTATATTATAAGCTTTAAGCCTTTTATCTATAACTATTATACTGAATGTTTATATTTTATTTAAATGAGAGTAAATATTTAGAATTAAAATTTTATATATTTAACTTATAGTATAATTTTAAATTTAAGTATAAATAGAGTGTAAAAATTTTCTTTTTAAATTAAACGTTTTAGGGAAAGTAGTTTACCTTCTAATCTATGGTAATAGAAGGAGTGTGGCTACTTTACTAGCGTTATAATTTTATAATACTCAGGCTGTGTAAAAAAAATATATTAAACAATGACAACTTTATTTATAAATTTATTAGCTTTTGGTACATTATTATCTAGTGTATTTTCTATTACATCTAAAAATCCAGTAGTTTCAGTAATTTTTTTAATTACTACTTTTGTTCAAGCAGCTGGATATTTAATTCTTATTGGAATTAATTTTATTGGTATCTCATATGTTGTAATATATGTGGGTGCTATTGCTATTTTATTCTTATTTGTAATTATGATGATAAATATTAAATTAACTGATATTTTAGAAACAGGAGCTCAATATACAAAAAATTTACCTTTAGCTATAGCAATAGGATCTTTATTTATATTTATCATATTTACTATAATCCCTTTCAATTTTAATAATGTTCCAGCTTTATCTTTTTTATTAGATAAAATTACATATTTAAATAGTGTTTTATTAAGTTCCGATGTAGTATCGATTAATTTAATTAATTATATTGTAAATAATTATTCTGTAACTTCATTGTCTGATGTTATTATTACTGATTTCCAACAAATTGAAGCTTTAGGTCATGGTTTATACACTTATGGTGCTGTATTATTAATCACTTTAAGTGTTATCTTATTATTAGCTATGTATGCTACAATTGTTATATCTAAACCTAAAAAAATAGAATAATTCAAATTTATTTTACTTTAACCCCCCTCACTATTTCCTACTATTAATTACTATAGATCATTATTGAAAAGTTAATCTTTTCCCTTCATATTAATTTGGTAATGGAAATAAAATGTTATCACCTAATTATAAATTCTTATTTCTAATTTTACAAAAGAAGGTTTAGAATAAAAAATCAAGGATTAATTAATAATCTTAATTTTTTATGTTATATAATTTAAGTATAAAAGAGGCTAAGAAATGATTTTTATATCTATTTTAACTTTAATAGTGGCTAAGGCCCTACCTTCTTTAAATATTAAATTATCTCCTGTTTATTTTACAAGAATATCAGCTATAATTTTCTTATATGCCGGAGCATTATCCTTTAATACTCTATATATTCAGTCAATTGGATCAGGTATAGGTATATATAGCGGATTATTCCACATAACACAAGTATCTCAATTAATAGAAGTATTTCTATTAGTAATAGGATCTTTAATATTAATCGCATGGCCTTTAATGCAAAATACTGGGAATATCGGTAAAATAGTTAATTCCTATTCTACAGATTATTCCTTAATCGTATTATTCAGTACATTAGGTTCATGTTTATTAATATCTTGTTCAGATTTAATATCAATGTATTTAAGTATAGAATTACAATCTTTTGGTTTATATATATTATCAACCTTATATAGAGAATCAGAATCATCTACTTCAGCAGGTTTAAAATACTTCTTATTAGGTGGTCTATCTTCATGTATAATATTATTAGGATCAGGCTTAATATATGCTTATACAGGTTTAACAAATTTTGATTCTATATATAGTTTAATTTCAGTATGTGAATATAATTATATTGTACAAGGATTAAGTTTAGGTTTAATCTTAATAGTAGTAGGATTTTTATTTAAAATAGCTGCAGCACCTTTACATAATTGGTCTCCAGATGTATATGATGATACACCTACAATAGTAACAATATGGTTAACTATTATGCCCAAAATAGCCATACTAATCTTATTATTAGAATTATATACTCAAATAGGAAATATAGTCGGTGAAACTACATTAATAATCAATACGAGTGGATATGCAGAAATTATACAAATCTTAAATTTAAGTACAATAAGTAATATTTCTAATATAACGAGTCAATCCATAAATAATATCTTTGGTGATAGTTCTATGTATATCTTAAAGAATTTATTATTAATAAGTTCATTATTATCATTAATAATAGGTACAGTAGTAGGATTAGCACAAACAAGAATAAAAAGATTATTAGCTTATAGTACAATATCTCATATTGGATTTATTTTATTAGCTTTAGCTATTAATACAGAACAATCAATAGATTCAATGATATTTTATATAATTCAGTATACAATAACAAATTTAAATATCTTTTTAATTATAATAGCTTTAGGTTATATAATAAAAAGTGGATCTTATTCTAATAAAAATAATTCAAATTATACACTTTATAGTGGAGATGAAAAAGATATTAAATTTATATCTGAATTTAAAAGTCAATTTTTCTTAAATCCTATACTTAGTTTAAGTTTAGCAGTTTGTTTATTCTCTATGGCTGGTATACCACCATTAATGGGATTCTTCTCTAAACTTTTTGTATTATATTCTGCAGTACAAAATGGATATTATTTTATCTCTATTGTAGCTATACTAGTTAGTGTAGTTAGTGCTTCTTATTATTTAAAAATTATAAAAGTTCTTCATACATCTCCTGAAGAGGAAGATACAAGTTATGTAGTACAATCTAGTGATAAATTAACTTCTACTTTACACCAAAATAATGAAGGAGAAGTGCAAAATACTATTTTAACTAACTTCCATAGTTATTTAATCTCTATTTTAACTTTATTTATCTTATTATTTATTTTAAAACCTACTTTAATCTTAAATAGTACTCAATTACTGTCTTTATCTTTATTTAATTTCTAATGAGTAATTTATTTTTTCTATTTATTTTTATTCCTATTTTAGCTGTTGTTTTACTAGGTTTAAATATTTTATTAGCTCCTCATAGACCGGATGAATCTAAAGTTTCAGCTTATGAATGTGGATTCAGTCCTGTTTATGGACAAACTAGATCTACTTTTCAAATTCATTTCTACATAGTGGGAATGTTATTCTTAATTTTCGACCTTGAAATTCTATTATTATTCCCAATTGCAGTAACTTTATATCAAGTTTCTACTTTTGGTTTCTGTATAGCTTTAATATTCTTCATTGTATTAACAATAGGATTTGTATTAGAAATAGGTTCAGGTGCTATACAACTTTCAAATCTTAATTTAGAAAAAGAAAACGCTTCACACTAAAAATATAAAATTATATAATATGAAAAATATTATAAAAATTTCAACCCCTTCTCCTTTGTATATTAGAATAAAGACTAAAAATAATAATAGAATTTTTATTTAATTTAGTTTTATTTTAATATCTTAAAAAAAGATAGTTACAAAAATTAAAATACTAACTATAAAAGTATCGATGACAATATTGTATAACATCATAAAAATATCATAGAGATATAAGTAATTCAAAGGGGTTATTAAGGAAAACTACAGCAAATTTATAAAAAAGGAGGTATAACACCAAAAGCTTCAGAAAGAATATAATTATTCTTTTCCAATTTGAAAAAATATAAGCGATCCTAAGGTAAACCTTTATAAAAAATACTTCCTGAAGTAAAACATTTTATTAAGGAAAGGAAAGGAAATCAACCGAGACTCCGAAAGTAATGGTGAGTGAAATCGGATTAGCCTAAAATTTTAATAATAATTGAATAACTTAAACCAATTTTTATTATAATTTTAATAAAAAGATGGGGTATTAGTTAGCATAAAAATTTTATTCTTTTTTAAAGATCTAAAATATTATGTTCCATAGAAGGTTAAATACAAAAGTCCTGTAAATTATTATAAAATATTTAAATTATATAAAAATAATAAGTACGATGAGAGATAACTTGTCGGAAAATAGGGGAACCATCCTCTAAGGCTAAGTATTATAAATTTAGCGATAGTGAAAAAGTACTGTAAAGGAAAAGTTTGAAAAGCGAGTGGTAAACAAAAAGTGAATTATTAAATTAATCATTTAATAATTAATCGGTGAAATAGATCTTGAATTAGTAACTCTATAAGCAGTCGGAATTCAACTTAAAATCATATAAGGTAAATGAATGACGGCGTACCTTTTGCATAATGGGTCAGCAAGTTAATAGGAGTAGCAAGGTTAAAAGCCCTAGCGAAAGCGACTGGACTATATTATAAAATAAATAAAATATTTTATAAAAAAAATAGTGATGGATAAGTTACTTCTATTAGACCCGAAGCCAGGTGATCTTACCAAGACCAGATTATAATGGATCGAACGGGTGAATGTTGCATAATTCTCCGATGAGTTTTGGTAAGCGGTGAAATGCCAATCTGACCTGGTGATAGCTGGTTTTCTACCGAAACATATTTAAGTATGACGTCTACACAAGATTTATGGAGGTACAGCAAGGCAATTCCCAACAAGTATAAAAATTAAATTTTATATGCGTTTAGGTTGCGGGGATCTCGAAAATCTTACCTTTGGAAGCGAATCTCGGAATTACATAAATTGATGGTAAGACATTCAGACTACTCATGCTAAGTTGGGTAGTCAAGACGGAAACAGCCGAGAACACAGATCAAGGTCCCAAATGATTGTTAAGTGAAATTAAGGACGTAGCATAATCGTATACAGCTGTGAAGTGAGCCTGGCAGTCGCTACTTTTAATGAACGTATGTAACAACGCAACAGCAGTAAAGATCGTAGCGCCGAAAATTTAACGGGTCTTAAACAATCAACCGATATCGTGTTGGTTAAAAATAAATTATTAATTTTAATTTGTTCTTAATCTAGGTAGTAGAACATTCAGTCTAACCAATTATAAATTAGTGTTTCATTATTTTTAGGTTACTGAAGAGAGAATGCTGACATGAGTAACGTAAAAAGAAGTTATAATACTTCTCGCCGAATACGAAAGGGTTGCAAATTGGAAAGGTTAATCCGTTTTGTGTTAATGCGGCCTCTAAGGACCAAAACCAAAGTTTTGGCTGATGAGTATAAAATAGAAAGTCCTTAAATTTAAAAATGGACCAGGAAAATAATATTTTTAACATTAAACTACCGTACCCTAAACCGACACAGGTTCGTAGGTAGAGAATACTAAGGCGTAGAGCTAAAAGTTGTTAAGGAACTCGGCAAATTCACCTCATAAGTTAGACGAAAAGAGGTACCATTTGTGAATTCTATTACTAAGATTTTGTTTTAATAATTGATAGATAAATGGTGGCACAGAATCGGAGGCCCCGACTGTTTACTAAAAACACAACACAGTGCAATCATTAATATGGTAGTATACTGTGTGAAATTTGCCCAATGCCATTAATATAAAAGCGGTCATAGGAAACTGTGACTAATTGAAAATCTGGTTAATAGCGGTCTTAACCATGAGGATCCTAAGGTAGCAAAATAAATTGGCCATTAAATGTGGTCCGGTATCAATAATGTAACGATGGCCTCACTGTCTCTACAACTTGCTCAGTGAAATTGAATTACGCGTGCAGATGCGCGTTACCTCCAGTGGGACGGGAAGACCCTATGCAGCTTTACTGTAGTTAGTTATCACATGAATCTAGAACAACTTTAATTAATAGTGAATAGGTAAGTCGATAGACGCATAGTGGAAACCTTAAAATTAAGGTTGGGTTTGTGTTTACCTTATACACCTTATCTACCTTTATACATCTCTGAGCCTCTTTAGAGGTAGAAGAGAGGAGGGTGGGTTCGGTACGAAGGGAGAGTTGACTAATTGGCAGTTTGACTGGGGCGGTCGTCTTTAATAGAGTAGCAAAGTACATCCAAATATTTCATAATTTTTTTAAATATTTTTTTCTTATACTTTCCACTCCATATCCTTAATGGACTTGGAGTTCGGATATTTATTAGAAATTAGATATTAAAACAAATAACTTTTCTCTGTTGTAAAATAACAGAATAAGTAAAATTATTAATTAAAAACAAACTTTGTCTTTACTTCACCTCTTTGTTTTTATTCTATAATAACTAGGAAAGGTATAATAAAGACTTAGTCATAAATTAACATAAATTTTTACAAGGTATAGCTAGAAATTGAATGGAGATCAATCAACCAGTGAAGGGTTGCGCAGAGTTCAATGGCGGAAAGCATGCTTAACTGAAAGACTCAAAAGTCGCACAGATACGTAAGTAGGGCATAGTGACCCCTCGCTATAGTATGGAATAGACGGGGATCAATTGATAAAAGTTACGCTAGGGATAACAGGCTGATAGCCGACGAGAGTACACATTGTCTCGGCTGTTTGGCACCTCGATGTCGACTCATCCTATCCTCCGGGGGAAGAAGCTTGGAAGGGTTCGGCTGTTCGCCGATTAAAAGGGTACGTGAGTTGGGTTTAATACGACGTGAGTCAGTATGGTCCCTATCTTCTGGAGGAACAAGTAGTAAAAAGGGGCAGACCTTCTAGTACGAAAGGACCAATAGGCTGTGTTTCTCTAGTGCACCAATTGTTTGTACTTTTTGTAAGGGACCTATACTTTCTTAAAAAGAAGTATTGGAAAAATCCTTTTTAGCTTTTTTGCAAAAAGTTTTTACTCCAAATAAATGAGAAAAAGGTAACAAATAGGAATGCATAGTTGGGTAGCCACAAACATAATAGATAAGTGCTGAATGTCTCTCAAGCAAGAATCTAACCCCCAGATACTAACAAATGAATCTTTATCTAAAAATAATAGTTTTTAGAATAAAGTCTAAAATCATTAATTAAGAAATAGAACATTTCTAGATAGGCTGCAAATGTACGTATTGTAAAGTATTTAGTTTAGCAGTACTAATTTATAAAGAAACTTGATGTTAAAGGTTGTAACTTTTTTTTAATGCTTCCTTTTTTTAAAAGGAAGTTTTACGGTGCAAAAACGTAATTTGTAAATTAAAATAATTTCTATAAATTATTCTTTAAGAATAAACAATATAAAAAAATATAATAGTATTTAAATCTTTACAATTATTAATATTTTTATTTTTTCATTAGTTTAATTTGTTTTATTACATTATTACTTTTTAATCATATTTTTGTTTTAAGAATAATAATAATAAAAGATTAGAAGAAATCTAATAATATTCAAAATTTAAATCTAATTAAAATATAATTTACCTAATTATATCAATGAAAATAAAATATAATTAATATAAAAGTAGGAGGTATTATAAAATTTTCCCTATTATTATAATTTTTTTTAATACAAATAAATTAAATTTATTATATGATTTAATTATTAATTAAAAATTAAACTATTATTGTTTTTTCAGCAAATATTAAAATACATAAAATCTTTACTGTTATAAAGATTTTAATCTGTATAGAACTAATAATTTTCTTAATATAAAAATATAGTTAAATTTAAATAAAGAAAAATCTATTACTCTATTAAAATTTTCATTTAATGATTTTTTTCGTAAATAAACTAGCGTAAAAAATAAAATAAAAATAAGTGTAAATTTATCTGAATAAAAATAGTATGTGTTCTTTGGAATTTCACTAATATTTAATTATATAGTATTATATTAAAGGGGCTAAGTTTACAGATGGTTCTGTAGAAGACCTGCAAAGTCTTTCTCTTTAAGGTTCAATTCCTTCTTAGCTCTATAATATTTAAATAGTTTATTATCATTATTATATTTAATTCTTTCATTTTAAGATAATAACAAATTAAGAATTTCTTTATTATTCATTTTATGAAGTTCTGGGTTATCTTTAAGAAATGTTTTACTTAAATTATCTAATGAACTATTTAATAATTGATAAGAATCGTGAAAATCAATGTGATATTTATTATTAGAAATAAAATAATGTAGTCTTAATTTAATCAACTTATTGTTTCTCATAATAGGTTCTAATTTAATATTATGTTCATTGGTTAGATAGACTAAGCTTTCTAGTACAAATATCTTATCAAAGTTAGCTAAATTATGAGCATATAAAACATATTTATTATATTTTTTATCAATAAATTGTAAGAAGAATTCACCAAGATTTTTAATTTTCTCAAACCTCATCTGTTTATCTATAAATGTTTTACCAATTACAGGTATTAAATCTGATTTAGTAAGATCTCTTCTCAATTCTTTAGTAAATACTTGCTTATTATTAAAATCAAACGCTTAAATCAATATAGGATCAAAGTAAACTTTGTCACCTTCGTGATTTAAAGAATCTAAGTCTGTAATTGATTCAATGTCAAAAGTTATAAATTTATTTAAATTTTCAGCATTAAATTTATTATCTAATTTCAAGGTTTTGAAAAACCTCTTTTTGTTAACATTAAATTTTTTATGAAGAAGTATTTGATAATTTAATAAATCAATAATATATATTTCATTATCTCTGGACATAATTGTTCTTTCAACCAAAACTTCAGTGGTTTTAAGTTTAGGAACAGAAATTAATTTATCTATAATTCTATATTTAATTACATTGTTATTAGCTTGAGAAACAATTTTAGCTTCATAGTTATTGTTATCAATTCTTGAGATTATTAATTTTGTAATGTAAATTTTCATCTTCATAAATTGATATATTTTTATTTCATTTATTAATATAAAAACTAAATTCTGTGTTTCCTGCAAATACTAATGGTAATTTAAAAGGAGTATTAAAATAAGACTAATGTATATTATCAACTTATTTATTAGCAAGAAAGGGATTTTTAGTAGATAAAATATGTTTTTTCTCTTCTTCTCTGAATTTAGTATCAGTAAAATTTTCACTAATAATATGATCTGAAAATATAATTTTATCAGCTTTAACGGCTTCATAATCTTCACTTTTTAAATTAATAAATTCTTTAAATAAAGTAACTAATTTTAGTGAAACTAGTTTTATCTGCTCTATAGAAATTACTTAAAGATTTTAATCTTTAACTTTACATTAACTTTATAAAAGTTCTCTTAGTTCAATAGGTTAGAACTACATTCTTCTAAAGTGTTAATTTTGGTTCGAGTCCAAAAGAGAACTATCTTTATACTGATTAATCTCTTTAAATTAAAAAACTAATTAAAAGAAGTTAAGTTATACAAAATACAATGTAATATAAATATTTAATTAAAGCTTATAATTTAATGGTTAGAATAATTTCTTGGTAAGGAATCAGTAGAAGTTCAAATCTTCTTGGACTTAAATTATAAATATTTATATAAACTAAATAACTACCACTATAAGGTAGAAGAAGGAATATAAAAAATCAAACAATCGTCATAGTGTAAATATTTTTATTATTTATTTAAATAGTTATAGTATTTCTACTTTTTTTGTATGTATACTTATATAATTAATAAATATTAAATAAAAATATCAATATAAAACCAAAAATTAAACAAAAATTATAAAAATAAATTAAAATTTATTAATTTTATTTAGAGATCACTTAAGTTTTTATTTTGAAAATAAAAATATATAAAGGTGTTTTACTATTAAGTTAATTAAAAAAAAAATATTAATTTGTTATTAAATAAATTAACTTGATTTTATTTCAAGATTGTATAAGCTTTAAGTACAGTGATTTTCATTACTATTTAAATTAAATATATAAAAATTAAAGATATATATTTACATCCATTAATAATTAAACTATTAATTATAAAAAATCAAATAAATAATATTATAAAAATATAATGAAAATAGATATAAAAATTAAAATTAACAAATGATAACTCAAAATTTAATCTCAACGCTTATAGGTGTGATTCTTAATTTAATAGATGTCTTATGTGTAATTCTACCTGTTTTGATGGCTATAGCTTTTATGACTATTATAGATAGAAAACAATTAGCTGCACATCAAAGAAGAGTAGGACCAAATACTGTAGGATATTATGGAATTCTTCAACCTTTTGCGGATGCTTTGAAATTAATTCTTAAAGAAACTGTATTTCCTTCTCAATCTAATAAAGTAATATTTTATTTAGCACCAGTTTCTACATTAGTATTTAGTTTATTAGGATGGGGTATAATACCTTTTGGACAAGGATTATCTTTATCTGATTTTTCATTAGGTATTTTATATACATTAGCTTTATCTTCATTAGGAGTATATGGAATATTATTAGCCGGTTGGTCTGCTAATTCTAAATATGCCTTTTTAGGATCACTTAGATCTACTGCAGCTATGATTTCATATGAATTAATTTTAAGTTCAGCCGTACTTATTATTATTTTATTAACAGGTTCATTAAATTTCACAACTATCATAGAAAGTCAACAAGCTATTTGGTTTATTGTGCCTTTATTACCTGTATTTATATTTTATTTCATTGCTATTCTAGCTGAAACTTCAAGAACACCTTTTGATTTACAAGAAGCTGAGTCTGAATTAGTTGCTGGATTCTTTACTGAACATTCTTCAGTTCCATTTGTATTCTTCTTCCTTGGAGAATATTCTTCTATTGTTTTATTCAGTTGTATAACTGCTATGTTCTTCTTGGGTGGATATAATATGCCTGAATTATTTGTAAATGAATCTTTAATTAACCTTCAATCTATATTTTTAGGTTTAAAAACTTGTATTTTCTGTTTCTTATTTGTATGGTTTAGAGCTACTTTACCTAGATTAAGATATGATCAATTAATAGATTTATGTTGGTTAAATCTTTTACCAGTAGCTGTTGCATTTATTATACTTGTTCCAAGTATTTTAGTAGCTTTCGATATTTCACCTTATTAAATTTAATATAATTTTATCCCCCCCCCTTCAATTATATTAATCCTTCGAAAGAAAATAAGGTTTATTTCTATTATTTATATTTTTAAGAAGGTAGTGAGGGTCTCATTTACCATATCTCCCTATTACCATCTTATTTATTTTTCTTATGTAGAAGTAGATCTTACAAAACTTATTTTAATATTTTAAAATATATACAACATTTACTATAAATATTATTCTGTAAACTTTAATTTCTTTAAAAAGGAATTTCTTCACTTAAAACTATAAAATAGTGGTGTGATTAATTATAAATAAATTAAATAATATTTGCTTTTGAATATATTTAAATGCCTTAAATTTAAGATTATGTTATATATAAAGTTAAAAAATTTTTATATAAAAAAAATAAAAAATATAAATCTTTTTAGTACAACAAATAAATATAGTGTAGTACCTATTAGAGCAGTATAGCTTAATTTTATAGTAAATTAAATTAGTGAAACTATTAAAAGAAGTTAAGTTATACAAAATACAATGTAATATAAATATTTAATTAAAGCCTATAATTTAAGGGTTAGAATAATTTTTATGATTAGGAATCAGTAGAAGTTCAAATCTTCTTAAGCTTAAATTATAAATATTTATATATAAATATCTTCCTTTGTAGAGGAATAGGTGTATAAAAATCAAACAATCGTCATAGTGTAAAATAGTTATTAAAATTTATTAACTATTTTTTAATTTAAAGTTTAAAAATAATAAAAATATTAAATAAAAATATAATTCTTTTTTATAAAGTTTTATGTAAAAATCTAAATTATTTATCATAAACTCTAGTATTGAAGAGCAATAAAAATTAGACCGATATTTATCGTAGCTTTTCTATTTTATAGAAAGTAGCTAAAGCTAATTTAATTTATTTACCTCAATAAACTTTATTTACTTATTTCAAATAAAAATATAAATTGAGTTTTGTTTTTTTTTCTATCATTTTTTTAATTAAAAATAGCGGATTATATATAAAATTTATATGTAAAAAAAAAGAGAAATATAAATTAAAAAGAACAATTTAAAAAGAAAAATTTAAAATATGAGATTATTAAAAACCCACGTATTACTTAGATTGTTAAATTCTTACGTAGTAGATTCGCCTGAACCAGCTAATATCTCTTACTTATGGAATTTCGGTTCTTTATTAGGTATTTGTTTAATAATACAAATATTAACAGGAGCCTTCTTAGCAATGCATTATACACCTCATGTAGATTTTGCATTTAATAGTGTAGAACATATCATGAGAGATGTAAATAATGGATGGATTATAAGATATACACATGCTAATGTAGCTTCATTCTTCTTCATTTTTGTATATATGCATATAGCAAGAGGATTATACTATAGTTCATATAAATCACCTAGAGTTTTACTTTGGTCAATAGGTGTAATAATTCTTATCCTTATGATGGCTATAGGTTTCTTGGGTTACGTTCTTCCATATGGTCAAATGAGTCTATGGGGTGCAACTGTAATTACTAATTTATTATCAGCTATACCTGTATTTGGACAAGATATAGTAGAATTTGTATGGGGAGGTTTTAGTGTAAATAATGCTACATTAAATAGATTCTTCTCTCTACATTATCTATTACCTTTTGTATTAGCTGCTTTAGCAGTAGCACATTTAATAGCTTTACATGAACATGGTTCAAATAATCCTAATGGAGTATCTTCTAATGGAGATAGATTAGCATTCCATCCTTACTTTATATTCAAGGATCTTGTAACTATCTTTGCATTCTTCTTAGCTTTATCTATTATAGTATTCTTCTATCCAAATTTATTAGGACATTCAGATAATTATATACCAGCTGATCCTATGGTAACACCAGCTTCAATTGTTCCTGAGTGGTAATACAGATGCCACGCTTAAGAGTAATCTTATGAATAATTAACTTTACTATATGCTGGAAACTCCTAAAGACTTGAATACCATATTATACAATATGTTTTAAATTATAAAAATATAATTTAGTATTTCATAACTAACTATTAGTTATAGAATTAAATTAAATGTTTAGGTCATCAATTTTTGCTAAGTTAATCTTCTTAAAAATAAAATGGGATATAATTATATAGTTTCTCCCCTTGATCTTTAAGTTGTTTACGCTGAGTTCAATTAAGATCTATTAAAACTTTAAGGGTATTAAGATAATAAATTTATATTAAATTAATATTTAATTATATGATTTCTTAAAAGAAGGATAGTGCCTCTATATGCATTATTCAGTAAATTACTTCCAGATGGTTATATTATCAAAGTTATTTACTAACAATAAAACAATAAAAATACAGTTAATTCAAATCAAATGTTATGACCCTAAAAAATTTCTTATCAAAAAGTTTCTCGCTTTTTACTTCTGTTGTTAGTGCAGCAACTATAGCTGGCTATTATAGTCAATATAATGATGAGTCATTAAAGAAAAATTTTGTAAAAATACAAAAAGAAAATGAAATATTAAGAAATCAAATTAATGATTTAAAATTGGATGAGTTGAAAAATGAATTAGCTAAAAGTAAAGTTGAAACATTAAGATCAAGCTTAGAAATATGTAATAATAAAATATCTAATGAAGTTGAACAAATTAATAAATTAGAAGCTAACAATAATGAATTATTAGAACCTCATTTAAAAAATATAAATAAAGAAGATGATAATATAAATTCAACTATCAATGAAATAATAGAAATCTTTAATGATAGATCAAACAAATTTTTTGGCGATAGTAACTTAATTGAAAAATTTAAATTATTTATTAATAAGTGGAATGATTTTATTTCTTCATTAAATTTAGAACAAGTTGGTTTAGTAGCTCACATAACTACTTCTATATTTATAATTGTTTGCTTATTAAATATTTTATCTGTGTTAATGAGTGATTTTTTAATTAAATATTTTGAATTAGAAATAAAATTTCCTAAATTATCAATATTCTTACAATTAAGAAGAAAATTTAAAACTTATTATCTAATTTTAAATTTCTTATTAATATTTATTACTTTAATAACTTTAATTTATATAGATTTTAGAGTTTTACTATTAATTTTATAAATAATTTTATCCCCTATAAGTTATAAAGAAGTTGGTTAGATTTCAAGTATAGATAATTATTTAGTTTTAATTTAAATAAAAATTATAACTTACTGTATCAAACTAAAATGAAGATAACTAACTGAAGTTATTCAATTAGTAAAAAATATGTCTATATTAAAATGATGACCTAAACATTTTATAGATATAAATAACTAAATATTTATACTAATTTATTTTTGTAGTATTACAGAGGGTGTAAGCTTAATATTAGCTATGATTCTCTATTTTTAAGTATGGTAAAAATTTTAAGTATGTAACAATGGACAATCAGCAGGTAACCAACAGCATAAAGTTGCTTAGTAGGAACCTCAGAGACTACACGTAAAGCTCCTTTAATTAGGGTTAACTATAATTAAAGGATGAAGATATAGTCCAACCATTATTGAAAAATAATGGGTATATATTATATATTTATATAAAATAAACTCTGATAAAAATAAATTATAATATATTTAATTTGATCTGTTACCGTACTATGCTATTTTAAGATCAATTCCTAATAAATTATTAGGAGTAATTGCAATGTTTGGTTCATTATTAATTTTATTAGTATTACCATTGACAGATGTTTCTAGAATAAGAGGAAATCAATTTAGACCGGCTATGAAATTAGCTTTCTGGTTCTTTGTAGTTGATTTTATTATTTTAATGTGGATAGGTTCTCAACATCCTGAAACTCCTTATGTAGAAATAGGTCAAGTAGCTACAGCTTTCTACTTTGCTTGGTTCTTAATTATAGTACCTTTAATTGGATTAGTTGAAAATACATTATTTGATACAGCTTTAGACAATTAAATTTGTTTTTTTATTTTAACCCCCTCCACTCTTCACACTTCTTAAATTTTTAATATAATCATAAAGTTGAAGTATCTCTTGTAAAAGTTTTCAAGCTAAGTGTGAAGACACCCCTTTTTCCTTAATTTCTTTAAATTTATAATTAATTTAATATTGAAAATTTTAGCTTTAGAAATCGTTATACTAAATAAAATTAAAATATTGCTTTGCTTGATTAAAAATTAAAATTACAAAAAACAAAATATAATATATAAAAGAGGTAAAATTAGTTTAATGGTAAAATGACGTTTTGTGGCGACGATGTTCAGAGTTCGATTCTCTGATTTTACCCTTATTAAAATCAAGTAGTAGAGTGACAACACACATATTTGTATCTAATAATTTTCCGGGTTTCCCACATTTTCAGAAACTGGGAATTATGTCAAATTTTCTTTTTGTTTTAACTTGCTGTGTTGATTAGGTTTTTTCGTTTGTTACGAATTATTTTTTTAATTTTGTTATTTTCTTTTTTCTTATTTTAAAATTTTTTAAATTTGTTTATTATATTAAAATGGTTTACATGTTAAATTCATTTTTAAAAGAGTATTTAATTAATATTAACATATTTATTTTATAGTATATTAGTTAAACTTATTATGAGAATTATTTACAAAATTTAAATTATATTAAATTGATATTTCCATATTTTTAAAACAAAACAAAACAAAAAATAACAACAAAAACAAAAATGTTAAACACTATAATTATAGAAATCTTTTGTCTTGGAATTTCTATTTGGACTTCAAGTATTTTATGTGAAATTATTGATACTTTAATGAGGCATTTAATGTTTAAATTAGGTGAATCGTTCATATTTATTAAGAATTATTATAGAACCTCTAGTTTCGTAAAGATCTGGGATATTATATCATCAGTTTTATTCTCTATTTTAGTATATTTCAATAATTATATGTATATCTGTTATTTTAATTATATAATAGAAAAAATAACATGGTAAAATATATATTTAAATCTCTACTTACACGAATATCATTCATAAGAAAATTAATTAAAGTAAAAATCTTAAATAGAAAAAGAGATTTATCAATAATAGATTTTCTATGGATTCTATACACCGATTTCTCAAAAACAACACTTTTCAAAATATTCTTTTTAACTAATAAAATACTATTGATTGTATTAGGTTTATTTTCTTTCATAACAGCTTACATTCATGATTTAAGTTGGTTTAATTTAGCTTTATTAAGTGGTATTATAATAACCAAGTTAATTTCAATATATAGTATTATATTTACTAATGATGATTCAGTAGTTAATGATACTTTCGATCCATTTATTTACGCCTCTATGGCTATGAAATCACTAAGTGATTCTAATTTCGAACATGTAGAAGTTAAAGAAACAACTAATGATGATACACAAAGAAATATAGCTATAACTTTAGCAATATTAGTATTATTAGGTGGTTTAACTTACTATCAGTGGGATACCGATTTAATTACTACATTAAAAAGTATAGTTGTTTCAACCTATGTAGTTTCAAAATTTAGTTATAATAAAATGAAAGATTTCATAGTAGCTAGATTTTCTGTAACAAGAGATGATGACAATAACCCCGATAATAACCCTCTTAATAGAGGTGGAATGTCTATTAGAGAATGGGAAAAATCTAATTCACAGACCTTTAATACTCCTTCACCTTATCAAAAACCTAAAAGACCAGAAAGAAGAGGATACAATGTTGAAAGTGACAATGAATCTGATGATGGAATCAGTTTAAAGGATGGTAGATTAAATGTTTCTCGAGTATTTAGAACTCCTGAACCAACAAATACTAGTACGACTCCAAGTTATCCCTCATCAAATACTTCAACAGAAGATGTTGTTCCACAAGGATATAAAACTGGTGATTTAAATGGATTAGATATTACTAATTTCGATGGAGAACTATTAACTACAAAATATACATATAATATAATTAGATCTATATTAAAACATACAGGAGATTCAACTGTTGATTTACCTGATTTTAAAACTGAAGATTATTCAAAATTTTTATTAGATAATAAGAATCTTTTTGATAAAAATAAAAATCCTAAACCAAGATATGATTTTAACAGTTTCAGAGAATTATCTACAAAACTAATTAATAATAAAGAAAATAATAATCTTTATTCTAAAATTATTAATGATTCAATGGAGTTTGATAAAATACCTACTCCCTCAAAAATACCCATTGTTTCCGATAACTTAGAAAACCTTGCGGAACCTAATTCAACTTTTGGTAAAAATTTAAGAGGTATGTTTAATAAAAAAATAAACATCTAATGTTTCATCATCATCTGTAACTGATTCAGTAACAACTATTACAGAATCTAAGGAACTTGACATTGATCCCCCATTATTTCTAGATTCTAATCCAAGCTTAAGTACAAGTGATAATTTAAAGAATCTTTTTCTGGAGGTTTTAAATTAAAAAAGGTTTCACCAAAAAATATTTCTGATAGAAGTGATTTAAAAACAAAAGGGAGAGTGCTTGAACGAGATTCAGAGGGAAATTTAATTAAGCCTGATATCATAACTCCTGAAATAGAAGCTGAACCAACTAATCCAATCGCAGCTGGCCTTTTTAAATTAAAGAAAAATAAAGTTGGTATTTTCTCTGATAAACTAAATAAAGATTTAGAATCAAATACAGATTTAAAACCAGCTCCTAAATTTGAAGAAAATGCTACAATTGAAGATCCTGAAATTAAAAAACATATGGATAGATTTAGAAAAGCTAACTCTGAACAAATGGATTTACCTGACATTGAAGAAACAATTAATGAAGAATCCCCTATCAGCAAGGTTGAACAAGCTAATATAAATTTTGATAGTTTCTATAATTCTAGTTCTAATTTTTTAAATGAACCTAAAATAAATCCAATCGTTGAATTTAGTAGAGAAATAAATCCTGATGAAGAAAAACCAATTGTTAATGAGGAATATCAAAAATCTTACGATGTTATAAATTTCGGTAAAAAGGGGAGAGTTAGAAGTACTAGATCCAAAGATGAATCAATATTTAATAATGATCAATCATCTTCTAATATTTCTGATTCAGGAAATAGTACAATGTCTTTTGAAGATTTAATAAAATTAAATAAAAATAAACCTATTCCTAAAGCTAGAATAATTGATGATTCTCAAACTTATACTGTTACAACAACTAATTTTGAAAATTCAGAACATCAGAATAAAATTCAAGATCTTTATAAAGCTTCTGAAAATTTAACTAATGATTATTTATCAAATAAAAAAGAATTTATTCAAAAAGCATCTAAAGGTTTTGTACATAATCCTGAAAAATTAGGAACTGAATTAACAGAAGGGACAACGTTTTTTGATTCTAAATCTAAAGGTTATTTTAAATTTGAAAATGGTAAATTTAAATTGGATAGATATGAAGGTGATTTCTCTTATGATGTACTTCAAACAGTAAATACTAAAATAGAAAAAATTGATTTAAGTAGATTATTGAAGGAAAATAGTGATGAATATGGATTTGTTAAACCTAGTGATTTAAGAAAAAGAGATGATATTTTAGACTTTGAAAATTCTAGTTTCACAGATTAAAAACTTAATATACTAAATAACCCCCATTTAAAAAAATTAAATGGGTATTTATTTATTTCAAATTACTACCCTAACTGGTAAAAAGAAGTATGAGTATTTAATTATTATTATTTTAAATGGGGGTTAATTAGTATAAAAGAAGAAACTGAAGTAATTAAGGAGAGGGGGATTAATTATAGTTATAATTAGTACTTAATTGATTCAGGATCATAGTTATAAAAATGATAAGGATTAGTTTTAAATGTTTTTAAATTGTTAACTCTTTTGTTATCATTTAAAGCAAGATTATATGGTGTCTTCATAATTTTTATTTCAGATTTCAACATATTTCTAAACCATTTATTTTGAGTTAATTTTAATTCTTTATTTTTAAATAATAAATCTTTAAGTTGATTAAATTCTATTTTATTTTTAAAACCTTTCACCTTAGTTATTTCTGATGTTGAATCTTTATAGATTCCACCATATACTTTAGGTAATAGAAATATTGATTCAGAGAATGAGCCTTCATATTTTAAAGCTCCTAATCCGTAAAAATCAAGATGTTTATATCTATCTAACTCTGTTATTTTTTGTAAACATTTGAAAGAATCTGTATCAATATATAATATATCTAATTCTAAATCAGATAATATTTCAGATAATTTCATTCTTGCTAATGCTGTTATTGTTGCAGCAATTGGGATAGAACTTTTTAATTTAACTTCATCAGAATTAAACACTGTAATTAAAAGTGATTTTTCTAAATCATCAAATTCTATTATATCCTTAATATTTATATCTTTAGTAAAGCTTATTTTTTCAATTTCAAGATTATCTAAAAATTCATGTTTAGTTAATTCTTGTTTTAAACCAAATCTTCCATACAATGAATTCATCATTAATTTAGATATTAAATACATGGGATTTGTTTTATCAACTGATTGTTTAATTTTAAAGAATTCATTGATATAATCCTTAAAGATATTTTTAGATTCAAATAAATACCCTTTTTTAATTGAATCGGGTACTATTCTAGTTAAACCATTTGTTAGTTCATAATATTTACAAATTTCTTTAAGATATACCCACTGATTATGAAAAGTACCTGTAGCACAAACTGATCTTAATTCTCCATTTATCTCCACATTAGTTTGATATAATGGTCTATTTAGAGATTTATCTACATAAACAGAACACTTTACAAATGCATGTTGATTACATAAAGATTCAAATGTTTCTCCACAATTTAATGGATTACCTTCAAATTTAGAAAAATCACCAACAGGCATTTCATTTTCTAACATTACACTTGGATACATACTTGTATAATCATATGAATGAATATCCTCATTTGAGTATAATTGATAAACATCAGTATGTCCACCATGATATGCATTTCTAATATCTCTATAGATTTTACAAGTAATGAGGGGGATAAGGGAAATTGATTTTAAATATTTTGTCAAATAAATCCCCATAGCTAATGAAGAAATAGTAGGGTATTTATGAATATTAATTTTAAAATCCTTAAAAATTAATAACGCAAATTTATGTATAATATGTGATAACGAAATACAATCATTTATACAATAATTTTTTAATTGGTTCATTAAATCAATTTGACCTTCCTTAGACAGAAGAGAAAACTTAGCAGGATTTAATAAATAACTCATAATTTCTGAATTATCCATTTTCATTAGTTCTGGAGTTTCCGATAAAAATGTATCCCCTAATTTTTTAAGAGAAGAGTTTAATAATAATAATGAATCGTGAAATTCAATATAATATCTATATCTTCCATTTTTATCTTGACCGAATCTACATTTAATTGAAATTAATTTCCTATCTCTAAATAAGGGGTCAATTTTATAATCAAATTTTTCTCCTATTTTTAGTAGATGTTTTAATATAAATACACCATCAAAAGATGTTAGATTATGAGCATAAATTACGAATTTATGTAAACTTCTATCAAAGAAATTTAATAGGAATTGTTCCATTAATTTATCAATATTGGGTGATAAATTCGTAAAAATAGATTTTTCATTATAAAAATTATAAGCAGAAATCATTACAGGCTGGAATATACTAGAATCTTTAATCTCAATTAATTCTTCCATGTTTATAGAAGCTTCGATATCTAAAGTTATAAATTTTGATAAATCTTCTAATTTTAAATTTTTATCTATTTTTAAAGGGTGAAAAAAGGATTTTAACCCTTGCCCATTAACTTTAGTATATTTAATTAATAGAATTTGATTATTTAAAGTATCAATTAAATATATTTTATTAAATTTAGACATAATTGTTCTTTCAACTAAAATTCCTTTGTTATATAATTTAGGAATTGAAATTATTTTATCTCTGAATTTTAAATCTTACTTTATTTAATTTCGTACTTTTTATATTTTATAAATTATAATACTTTTTTTCGTGTTTCCAAGTGGATTTATATTTTAAATTTGTGAAGTTTTGGAAATAGATATTAATAATATTAAAAAAGATAGTAACAAATTTAAATTTTAAACTTTAAAAGAGTTAATAAAAATTGCGTGAAGCAAATAAAATAAGGATAATAATTATTATCCAAATTTTCAGGATGAATTTAATTTTGGTTCTGATTGAACGTTTTTCAGTAGTTTTGAGACATGCGAATCGTTGTTCTTAAAGTTTTATATTTAAAACAAATAGTAATTAAATTAGATATAATACCAATAAGAATAAGGTGTAAAGGTGAGTATTGTAAATCAGATACCTTATAGTATCCATAATTCGGATATATTTTTACTTCTTGACTGATTCCATTTTTACTATTTATGGATGTAAACCGTCCTAATTATTATTCTATTTATCTATTCAAGGTAATGTAGATTAAGTGTATAGGAAAGGTGATGGATACTTATTATAAAGTTATAAATTATTTATCTCTTTAGAGCTCTAGGTAGTTTATTCTTAGATAAGGAAAAGTAAAAAGATAAATTAGCTATTTATCAAGAAAGGAAAGTTTCTGCTATAAGATTCGATTTATTTTGTTTAATGGTAGTTGGTAGGGTAAAGGCCTACCAAGCCTACGATCAAAAGCCAAGTTTGATAGAACAAATGGCCACATTGGGAATGAAATGCCCCAAGTAGTGTAAACTACCAGCAGTCGAGAATATTAGTCAATGCTCGCAAGAGTGAACTAGCTAACTGAAATCACATAAGACATAAATGTGTTAAAAGTGATAAGGTAAGGGAAAAAACTGATGTTACCTTACTATTAGTGTTGTCCAAATCTGGTGCCAGAAGACTCGGTAAGACCAGAAACGCAAACGTTAATCGTCCTTATCAGGCGTAAAGGGTTTGTAGGCTGCTTTTAATACTTCTATTTAAAAAAGCTCTGATTTTATCAGTTAAATAGGGAAAAAATAAAAGCTAGAATCAAATAGAGGATAAGCCGAATAATACTTAGAGTAGGGATGATATCCTTAGATACTAAGTGGAATACTAAAGGTGAAAGCTTTTATCTACTAATGATTGACGCTGAGAAACGAAGGTGAGAATAGGAAATAGGATTAGATACCCAGATACCTCTCACTGTCAACGATGAATGGTGGTTTGTTAGTTTTAATAAAAACTGATAACGATGCTAACGCGATAACCATTCCGCCTTGCGAGTACGGTTGCAAAACTGAAACCAAAAAAATTAGTCGGTCTCGAAGCAAACGAAGTGGAGCATGTTATTTAATACGATAGTACGCGTAAAACCTTACCAGTTCTTGCATAGCCATTCTGTTACTATAAATTTTATTTAAGTCTCAGAATGAGTAGTAATCTAACTTTAAATTAGATTATTCGTTTACAGGTGTTGCATGGCTGTCGTCAGTCCGTGTTTTGAGAAGTTAGGTTAACTCCGCTAACGGACGCAATCCCTGTTGTTAATTTATACTTAACAATTAATGAATTTTATATATTTTCATTTGGGGCTAAGACAAGTCGTTATGATCCTCATGAACTGGGCTATAGACGTGCTACAAAAACTTTTACAAAATGAAGCAAAACTATACCCTTGTACTTAAGTTAATATTTAATTTAAAATTAAATAATAGGGTTATAAGGATTAGCTAATCATTAAAGAAAGTTAAATAATTAAATTATAAACGGATTGTCGCCTGTAATTCGGTGACATGAAGAAGGAATTTCGAGTAATCGTTGATCACTACGCAACGGTGAAGATGGAATTCGGGATGAACTAACTGTCTGTCACTGGGAAGGAGCTTAAATTGGGGGAAACTGCCACGAGGTTATATCTTAAACAAAGGAATACACTAATTAATAATATACTGCAAATTTATTATTAATTTTTTAATCTGTAATAAGATTAAAATTAAGTGTAGTTTCTTTGCTATTTATAATATTTTTATATTGTAAGTTAGTCATTTATTAAAAAAACACCTTTGTTAAGCTAATTAGTATCTGTTAACCCAATTAAGTAACATTTCAAAAGTCATAGCAGGGTAGTGGTACTGGAAAGTGCTGCTGGAAAATAAATTATCGGAATTTAACCCCCTCTCATTTAAGCCACTCTTCACCTCGAGCCCTACCTTTAAATAAAGTAAGGTTGACCACCTTTTTATTTCGTGGACTAGGGTAAGAGTTAAGGATTAAGGAACCACATTTACCAAAAATTAATCTTAGGATTGGTTTGGAAGAGGATAATATTAAAATAAAAGGAGTTAGCTGAGTGGTTTAGCAGTAAATTTACACTTTACAGACAGAGTTTCGATTACTCTACTCCTTAATTTATTAATTATTTTTATAAATATTGAAAATTGAATATTAAATTTTTTATCTAAGGATATATTTATCTACAATTTATTTACCATTTTTAATACTTTAATAGTATTTTTACTATGTAATTATAATATAAGATTATAATTTATTTTATATAATCTAAATTTTAATTCCAAAAATTGACTTTGAATAGTAGTTAGGTCGTATAATAGAATTTTGTAATAACTACTTAAAGTATTAGCTCTAATTGAAACTTAACTAAATTTAACTATCTAGATAATATAAAAATATTAGTTTATCCTCTAGTTCATAATTGTGTCTATTTCTTAAAAATGATCTTAACGCTGTAGTTAAGTAAAGTTTACTGGCTGGATTTAAAGTAACCTAACTATTTTATATTAACAAATGAGGTCCTTAAATAAAATTTTATTTTAAATATTAGTATATTTAATTATTTTTGCTATAACAAATCTAGAAGAAACATATAATAAACATATATATAGGAGATTCTACTATTAAGTTTATTTTAATGATTGCAGATTATATTATTTTTATATAATGTTTAATCTTCTACTCATAAATCCGATTTTTTTTATAGAAATTATGGTTTTTCCTTTGTTAAATTTAAATGAAATAAATCAATTCCCATTAAAAGAGATTATAATTTAATATATTTTTATATTTTAAATATAATATAAAATTACATACGAGTATGCCGAAATTGGTAGCCGGGTGAGTCTTAGGAACTCATAATTTTTGAATTGTAAGAGTTCAAGTCTCTTTACTCGTAATATTAATTTAAGAGTTATATAAAACTTTAACTCAAATTTACCTTCTTGGTTTTTATACACTTCTCCTACAATAAGATATAAAATTAAAATTTACTTATATCTAATTATAACTTATTACTTATAATAACTTTAAATTTCATAAAGTTTTCTGAAGATTTAAACACAAAGAATGATTTTAATTGAATCATATCTAAATAAATATAAATATATTCTTTATCTTCTTTATTTAATCTATGATGATTTCCTAATGTAGCTAATTATCCTTTATCTCATTGTAATCTACATAAAATTAATAAATGTTTATTATCATATAATTTATTAATTACTTCATTACAAGATTTAACTAAATGTTTTTTATAAATATTTTTATATTATGTAGTTAGTTTGAAAATTAAAGAATGCTTACACTTTAGATAATTAGAATTTTAGATATTGGATTCTAGATTATTATGTAGGAAAAATGAAAGATATTTGATCTTTAAGTTTGAAAGAGATAGTATAAGTATCTAAGATATAATAAATTTACTAAAGGTTATTTCTCAATATTTAAAAGAAAGAGTTAAGATATCTAAATCTGTAATTTTTGTTTATAAATTATTATAATAAAATAATTTATAAAATGTTTATATATATATATAAAAACAAAATTAAGGAAGGTCCTAGGTTAATTAAGGGTATATCTCATGAACAAAAATGATTTTGTGGAAAAGAAGAATCTAGAAAAGAAGATTTTAACTTTAAATTCTATTTAAAAAATAAAGATTTTCAAATTTAAATAGAAATAGAATAAATATATTTAACACTTAAGTATGTTATTATTTATTTAAAATAAAAAAAGTTTTTAAATTATAACTCCTATATCATAACTTATTAACATTTAGAATCATCCAGTATAAACACTACTTTCCTCCTTAAGGAGAAAGCACACCAACCAAAAAAGACCAAAAGGCTAAATAGTGATTGGTGAGGTTTATATTTATAACCAATAAATATAAATATATTCTATTAATATTAAAAAAAATATAATACAATTTAAGATTTTATAGGCTAATTTATAGTATGTAATATAAAATTAAATTTTTGTTATTAAATTTTTTATACAAATTAAAAAGATTTACTTAATTAGTTTTATAGATATTCTAACTCTAATTTTATATAAAACAGGAGTAATACTTATTCAACCCCAACTTAATAAATTTTAAGGTGAAAGAATCTAATTCCTATTATTATTTATAAATATAAAGGTAACCTTAATAACTTTATATATAAAATTAGTATTAAGTATCATTAAGTATTATTAGGTTCCTTGTATTTCTTATCTTCATTTATTATTAATTCACAATTTTTGATTATTAAAAAGATAACATTATAAAATCAAAAGATATTTTTAAAATAACAATATCTTTATTTTAATTTATAAAATTAAGCTGATATAGTTTAAAAGGTTAAAACATACCATTCATGACGGTAAAAAGAAGGTTCGATTCCTTCTCTCGGCTTTCACAATGATTAAGTTTTTTAAGTTTTCTTAAAATAAAAATAATTGTTATAATTCACTATTTATTCTAATTTGACTAATTATTAATTATTAATTTATTAGTTTTTTTGTTGTATTTTTTCCTATAAGTGAGAATTTGTTTAAAAAAACATAGTTATAAAATAAATTTATCTTTTATTCTTATATTCAAATAAAAAATATAAAGTGAAATATAAGTTTGATCTTATAAATTTAAACTATTTACCTTTTTACTTAAAACTTAGAAAATAATGAAACAATAAGAAAATTAATAAAAATAAGTAATATATTTTTAATTTAATTTGTCATACTAAAAACTTTAGAAATAAAATTTTATTTCTATATTAATATTATCCTATAGTAACAACAATATTATATTATGTATTTTACAATTTAAAAAGGATTATATTTAAAATAAAAATATCTAAATTAAAAAAAATATTTTTATTAAATATGAAATAAGCTTTCTTAAAAAAGGGGGTTAAAGTATAGATTTATTTTTAAATTTAATTTATTTAAAACTTTTAATTATAAATAAATTATGAGTAAAGTAATAAGAATCCCATCATTAAAGCGAACAATCCTGTAGCTTCTGCTAAAGCGAATCCTAAGATTGCATAAGAGAATAATTGACCTCTAAGTTGTGGGTTTCTAGCTGTAGCTAAGATTAAAGAACCGAATACAGTACCAATTCCTGCTCCAGCTCCTATTAATCCTGAACATGCTAAACCAGCTCCAATGTATTTTGCTGCTGCTAACATATTTAATTTTATTAATAGCTAAAGGATAGCGTCTAACATATTAAAAATTTTAATTAATTGTTTATTTTAGTTTTTTAATACTCTTTTATTTTCTTAAAATATTAAGAATAAAAAATATGAATACTCTTTTTAATTCAAAATATTTTTGGGACTTTTTCTATTGTTGTAAATTCAAATACAAAAATTATTATAATTTAAAACAAAAATTTAAAATAATATGCGAAATGAATCTCAATAAATTTTTATATTTAATAAATTATAAATTATTCTAAGAAAAGGGTGGATACATTAAAACTATCAAAAAAGATAAAAAAATAAAATTAGAAGATTTAAATAAATTCATTACATTAGATTTTGAAACGATTAAATTAAAATCAGATAATTATTATATAAATCAGCCTATTTTATTTGCTTATTATGATTATTTTAAACATACCCCTTATTATACTTTATTAACAAATGATTCTAATAAATGAATTAGAAATGTTTTAGTAAAATTTTTAACTAAAGAATATAATGGTTATAAAATATATGCACATAATCTAAGCTTATTTGATAGTGTTTATATATTAAAAATCTTGTAGTTCTTAGTTAAAGTATCCAAATCAAAATTGAACCTTTATTCAGATATAGAAAATTAATATGTATTAAAGTAAAGTATGGTTATAATTTTAAAAAAGATCAGTTTCTATATCAAATTGAATTTAAAGATAGTTTATTAATGTTATTATCACCATTAAAAAAATTAATCAAATACTTTATTAAAGAAGAAACAAATCTTTTTACTTATAAAGATAATTCAGATGTAATTATAGAAAAATTGCTTAGTTCTAAAGCTAGTGTATCTAATTTAAATAAAATTACTGGTATAAGTGATGAATTACTTAATTCAATATTAATTTTTATTAGATTCCGTATTTTGATTAATTTCTGTATAATCAGACTTTTATTCTGTATTATTATTTTTACTGTCATTTTTATTTTTTATAATTTAAGCCTAAGAAGATTTGAACTTCTACTGATTCCTCATCAAGAAATTATTCTAACCGTTAAATTATAGGCTTTAATTAAATATTTACTTAAAATATTCTTTAGTATAACTTGATTTCTTTATTTAATTAGATATTAAAATTCCTTTAAGAATTAATTTTATTAGTTTAAAAATAAATAATATTTATAAATATTAAAATTTTAATTAACTAAATTTTCGTTATATAAATATATAATAATATAAAATGAAAACGTTAAATGATTTTGCTCCGTAGTTTACAAATAAATTTAAAGGTAATAATTTAAAACAATGAAAATGTTTGAAATTACCACTTTTAATACTGTTTCACTTTCTTAAAACAAAGTAAGCTAGGTAAATATATTAATATTATTTTCGTAATATTAATTAAGGAAGTATAAGTAACCTTAAGTAATTATAATTTATTTTTATATTTTATAATTTTAATAATTACGAGTAATCAGATTCGAACTGATGACTCCTACTTGGAAGGTAGGAGTTATAACCACTTAACTATACTCGTTATTTCAGTTTTTATTTATAAATTAATAAAAATAGAATGTTTTGTATAATATATTTATTATTAAGTTTAGAGGTGTTAGATACGAGCCCTTCCAGATTCGAACTGGGACCACCCTAATTGACAATTAAGTACTCTACCTGTTAAGCTAAGGGCCCTTTTACTTAAAATTGTAATGTTATATAAACAAAAAAAGAATCTAATTTTTCTATACACAATTTCCTATTTTACTTTCCAAATTAAGCAGGTCAAGAAAAATATATTATATATTAAAAAATATAATAATATAAATATTAATTTATTAAGATTGAATTAACATCTTCTTTTATTTATATCCTTTTTAAAATATTTTAAAGATTAATATAAATATTAATTTATTAGGATTGAAAATAAAATTTAGAACAATTGGTTTTTAAAAACAAAAATCAATTAGATAGTAGAAGAATATAAGAGGCAGACTATTTACTTTAAATTATTTAAATATAAATAAAAATAAAATATTAAAACAATATTTATTAATTTTAATTATTAGTATACTTTAATTAAATATAGATTTTTTATAGAAATTATATTAGTTTTAATTTTATTTGCAAGAGTGAGGTGATTCGAACACCTACCAGTGATTTTGGAGATCACCATACTAACCAATTAATACAACACTCTCTTTTCTATTTTATTTATTATATTTTACTTTATATTTTATTTTTAGTTTGATTATTTATAAATAAATAAAGAAAATTATCTTTAATTATAGCCTATTAAACAAAATATTAGGTAATATTGTTCCTTTTATTACTAAATCTTAAATAAATATATTAAATTTAATATAAAATAAACGGCTTATTGATTTATCTTTTTCTTTAGTAAATTTAATATTAAAATTTAGTGTAGTTGAAATGAAGTGGTTGTAAAATTAAAAATACTTAAATTTTAGAAAGGGGATATAACAATAAAAATAATATCTTTTTAATAATTAGGCTCCGCCCCAGAAGTATACAGCAACAAATAAGAATAACCATACTACATCAACGAAGTGCCAATATAGTATACTTGCTTCAAATCCTTGATGAGTAGTTTTAGTTAATTGATAATTAATTAATCTAATATATCCTACTAAAATAAAGATTGTTCCTACAATAACATGTAATCCATGAAGACCTGTTGAGGCATAAAATGCTGATCCATATACTCCATCTGACATAGAGAATCCTGCTTCAGAATATTCATAATATTGTAATAGAGTGAAAGCAATAGCTAAAACTAGTGTTAAAAATACTCCATCGATAGCAGCTTTTCTATTACCAGCTATTAAAGCATGATGAGCATAAGTAATAAATGCACCACTTGATAATAATAAGAAAGTATTAAGTAAAGGAATTGCAAAAGGATCTAAAGGAGTTATTCCCATTGGAGGCCATGAACCTCCAATTTCAACAGCTGGAGATAAACTAGAATGGAAGAAAGCCCAGAATACAGATAAGAAAGCAAATACTTCACTAACAATGAAAAGTAAAACTCCAAGCATTAAACCGTGTTTTACTTCTTTAGTATGGTCACCTAAATATGTTCCTTCTGTAATTACATCTCTAAACCATAAAGTCATACCAAAAGCAGTTAAAATAAAACCTATTGTTAAAACAATACCACCATTTAAGAAACCATGCATATATAAAACTGCACCTACTGTTAAGTTTAATAGTGAAAAACTCATTAAAATAGGCCAAGGAGATGGAGTTACTAAATGAAATGGAAAATATTGAAATTTAGTTATATAATTTTTCATTCTTTAACTTTATAATTATTACTGACATCAAGGTCTCATTTCCTTTTTGATATTTTATGATTTGTGGTTCGATCAGTAGGATAAATCACTATAAAAAGGAAATGTTAAACAAAATATAAATATCCACTTACCTACCATTTCATCCTCATTCCTATTAGAGGTAAAAGTGAAATTATGATACCATATTACTACCTTTCTCTCCCTCTCCTAAATATAAAGTAAACTACAGAGGGTAATTAAGGTAAGGTTAATAGGGTCGGGTAGGTGCGGATGATTATTTGTCTGTTTATCTTGATTACTAAAGTTGAAGTAAATACCTCTCTTTTAAAATTAAAATAATATTTAAATTTATTTATGATCAAATATAATAATAATTATTCTTAATTTATATGTAATAGTTAATAAATTATAACTTAATTTAATAAATTATAATCTTGTAAATTTATATTATTGTATAAATTGTAAAAAAATAAAAACAATAATAATAAAAGAAACCGATAATTATAAATTAATTAGTTTAAAGACTAAATAATTTTACAAAAATGTAGTTAAATTAACTACATTCTTAACTACTTAATTAAAAATAAGGGGGAATCTGATAATGGTAATCAGTTGTATTTGCATTACAAATATGATAGTTCAAATCTATCTTTCTCCATTAAGCTAATGAAAAATCACAATTGTTAATTAAATTAATAATTGTTTATATTTTTATTGAAAATTAAATGAATATTTTTATGATTAAAATATTTATTCTCTATTTCAAACCCTATTCAATCCTAAACTCTTTTTTCCCTTTACAATTGTGTCAGAGTCTAGGAAAATGGTATCCTTGGATAAAATCTTTCAATCACCCCAAAAAATCAAACACCTATTAATAACAATTTATATTTAATCAAAGAGTATTTTATTTATACTAATTTATTTTTAATTTGGGTAATAAACAGTTATTTTTTTATCATCTTTAAATTAATATTAATTGATGAAAGATTTATATCTATTACTAATCTAATTAGATAAATTAACAATAAATTTCTAATAAAATCTAATACAATTATGATAAAAGCCTCGGTTGCTTAGTGGTCAAAGCGCTATACTGAAGATATAGATATGGGAGTTCAATTCTCTCCCGAGGCAACCAACAAACAATGAAAATCTTTTTTCATTTCTATCTAAATGAGTTAATTAATTACTTTAATAATTTAAATTAAGTGATGATTAAAAAAAAGTATAAAAAATAGCCGAAATAGTTTAAACGGTTAAAACGTTATCCTTGTAAGATTGAAATATTGGTTCAATTCCAGTTTTCGGCTTAATATCAAATATCTACAGAAAAATAAATTAATTACTTATTTTAAATAAAGGTAAAAATTTATTTTAAATATAAAGTAAAACCTACGCTTTTCCTTACTATTCTTCCTAACCTTCCATATCATATATATCTAAATTAATTAAAATGGTAAAAGCTTGTGGTAACAGGAGCATTTTTTTAAAAATGGTGAGATATATAAATTATATTATATTTTGAGTTGTAGTTTAATTTGGCAAAACACCATTTTTTGGTAATGTATAATATCAGTTCGAATCTGGTCAACTCAGTTTTGTTTTCTACAATAAAATTAAAAATATAAATTAATATCAATTATTTGATATAAATATATCTTAATATTATCATTATTTTTAACAAGAGAAAGTATATTAGTATTAATAGTAAATTTTTTTTGTATTCTTAATTAATCAAAAAGATTGTGTAAGAAGGTTAATAACTTCTATTTATTATTTTTCTTTTGTAATTTTTTAAGAAAGCAGAACTCGAATGGTGGAGTGTCCCCCTTTTAAGGGGAAAGTCTTGGTTCAAGCCCAAGTGTTTTCATCATAAGAAAAGAATAATTTAATTTATTCTATCTTGGTAAAATTTTATATTGTAAGTTTACTTTAAAATTTAATTATTTAAAAATTAGAAGGATCTAGAAAGAAATAACTTTATAATAAACTAAAATTGTTTAATACTATTCAAAATCCTTATATAATTTTTAATTTAAATATTACTGTTTTAGATTTATGTTTTTAATTTATAAAATTTTTAGTTTTATAAAAATATTTAGATGAAAAAACCTGACAAAATTTGGTTAGATCACTTTATACAAATTGTTATAAGGCTTTACCTCTCTATCTTTTTCTTAAAAAAAAAGACGTTGTTTTTTAGTTTTTAAAATTTAAATCTTTAAAAGAGGATTATAATTATAATATAAAGAAGCATAAATTAAAAATTTAACTTGTATTATTAAATAGCAATTTAAATATAATAATATAAATTAATATATTTTATTTCTATAATTGGTCTTTTTTACCTTTTCTCCTAATACATAAAGCTAGGTTTATTGATTAAAATATTGGGAAGGGTCAATTACCATACCTCTTATCTACTACCTCTACAATATATATTAAAATGTTAATAAGGTCAGTCAAGGGAAAGGTAGTATGTCTCCCCAAATAAAAATTTATATTATTAAAAAGTAAACTTAAAGTGGAGTAGGTTGATTAAAAATAAAATAAAATAAAATAATTATATAATAAAATATATTTACTATTCTTCTGCTAAAGCAGAGTGTAAAATTTAAAATTAGGAAAAATAAAAATTTAATTTAGATTTATGTAAGAAAAATTTAATAGTTAAATTAAATTAAAAAATAAATTAATTTATAATAAGGGCAGGTGATCCGATTGGTAATGGTGGTTCTCTGTAAAAGAATTGGTTAACAGCCGTAAAAGGTTCGATTCCTTTACTGCTCAATAATTATACTAAAAATCTAAAAAAAAGATAAATTAAAAAATATAATAATATAGATATAATAAATTACAAATTTTAGTATTCTTAATAATATAGGTATTATTCTCTAATTAATCTAATATATTTTAAGATATTACCTTTTTTGAATATTATAACTTATATGTTAGTAATAATAATAATTAAATTTTACCTCTTTTTTTAATTACTAGATTTAAGACTTTAGCATAACGGTTAATGCAGTTCGCTCATAATGGATATTATAAGGGTTCAAATCCCTTAGGTCTTATTGTATCCGTCCAATCAACCAATAATGAAAGCTAAATTTATAAAATATCTCAAATTTTAGTAATTAATTTTTACTTGTAAAATAAAACAACAATAACATTCTTTAATTATAAAAAATTATAAATAAAAGTTAAACTAATTTACTAATTACCCTTTATTCCTTTTCAATGAGTACTAGTGAAAAATATTTGGACTAAAAAACAATAAAATAATTAATAAAAGAGACAGATATTATCTGAAATGAAAATTTTAATTAAATCCTTAATTAATGTAATAATTACTGTTCACGCTTTCCTCTTTAATATTTATTAAGATAAAGCCAGGTACCGGAGCCATACCTTTCTCCTCTACCCTCACCCAAAAAGGGCTATTTACCCTCAGTAGAAATATAATAATAGGAGATAAATAGTAGGATTGTATAATTCGAATAAGGTACTTAAATAATATAAATATTATATATTTTATCTTTAAACCCTTTATCAAATAACATTTTTAAATGAAATATATATGACGGTTCAAACATCATTGATGTAATTTATTATAAGGGTACTTGGTCGAGTCTGGTTTATGGCGTTCGTCTTGAAAACGATTACTTCTAAAAAAGTCGTGAGTTCGAATCTCACAGTGCCCGTTAAAATTTAAAACCTTTATCAAATAAAAATTATAAAAAATAAGTATAATTAAAAATTTTTATATCCAATGGTAGAAGACAAACTGGCTGGTCGCTTTTTTTGGGAAGAAGTATGTAGCGTGTTCGAGTCACGCCTACCATAAAAATATAAATTTATTAAAAAATGTATAAAAATTAAAATTTTAGTTTTCGAAACTAATAAAAATAACTTAAAATATATAATAATTGTCAAATAGTGAAAATTAAGGTCTTATGGCTGAGTGGTTTAAGCGAAGTACTGTTAATACTTTTTACAAGGGTTCAAATCCCTTTAAGCCCTGACAATATTTGTAGAAATAAAATTAAAAGTAAAATGAATCTATTTAACTTTTTGTTTTATATATTTATATATTTAAATATAGATATTTTAATATTAATAATAGTATAAAATTATAAGTCTTTCTCCCCATTTTGGGGTTAAGGCTCAATATTACCTATATTTAATAGAGATATTCGGGCTCTTGACTGGACAAAATTTTATTTATTTTGTCTTTAAAAGAAGAATTAGATTTATATTAAAGGTTTAGATTTTAATCACCTCTGTCCATCTTTATAAGTGGGGAGGAGGGAAATTAAAAAGCGAACATGTTGAAATTTGGTAAACAATCTCCTCTTAAGCAGGAGTGGAAGTGATTCCTTAAGAGTTCGAGTCTCTTTGTTCGTATCCGTGTTTCAAAGATAGTGTTAATTTTATTTTTTTCTCAGCAATTCTCTAGTCCACCTCTACTTTTCCTAATCTCAACTAAAGTCGTACCTAGTTTTTCGTTAAAGGATTTTTTTTGAGAGTGGAAGGTAGAGTTACATTAGTATTTTATTAAAATTTTCTTTTTAAAATTTTAATAAAAACTCTCAAGCGAGATAGTGTAATGGTTTGCACAACAGTCTCATGAACTGTTAGTTTGGGTTCAATTCCTAATTTCGCTAATAATTATAATTAGTTAAAATTAAAAACCATGATAATTTTAATTAATTATGTAAAATATAGAATTTAATTGTGCTAATTAAATAAAATGACCACTTTATACAGGAATGTCAGTGATTGTTTTGATCACTCTCAATTAAATATATTTTTAACTTTTAAATTAAAAAAACCTAGTTTATATAAAAGAATGATGATAATAAACAATATATTTTATTTTAATCAATTAATTGAGGTTAATTTTCTCTTAATATTAATTGAATATTTAAGTTCTTATAAAGAATATTCTCTATTTTTCTTTATAACTGTTTTAACTATATCCATCATTTATTTTGCAAGTAAATCTGAGAAAATTTTGAAAACTATTGGACATGTTGGATCAGCTGTTGTAATGGGTGTTGTAGCATTAGATTCAACTTTAAATTTATATGATAGATTTAAAAACAATGAATCTAATAGTAGTTCTTCAAATGATAATACAAACGATGATAATAATCAAGATAAAGATAAAAATAAAAAAGATATAAATAATGATAAAGATGATAATAATAAAGATAAAGATGATAATAAAAAAGATAATGCTAAAAAATCAGAATAATAAAGAAAATTATTTATTCAGTGGTATATTGCCATTTATAATTAATATAATAGGTAAAGATATTTCTAATGATGCTGATCCATTTATTACTTTTTGTTTTAATATTTCTATTTTAACTATTATTGCTCTTATTTGTTTTACAAATGCTATTGCTTATTTATTAACTATTTATTTTATGAAAATATATTCTTTAGAATCTAAATTTCCTATTTTTAAAAAAATACTAAAATATTATGAAAAAACAAGTTTATATTTTATAATAATTGAGTTAATAATAGGTTATATAATATTAATAATAATAATAATAATATGTTTATATTCTATTGGTATATTTATCAAATAATTATTTAAAATTGTATTATTTTTAAAACAAAATTTATTTAAACCCCCATTTATAAAATATAACCAACCAATTAACACAATATTTTTGCTTAAAATATATTCTTTTCTCAAAAGATTTAATATTTTAAATATAATTATTATGAATTCAAAGGTATTAATAAATTTATTGCTTAGTAATAATGAAATAGTTAGTAAAAATATAAATATTATATGTTTCATTTTGTTTTTAGTTTTATTTTATCATTTTAGATACGTTTAATAAATGCAATAAGATTTTTATTTCTTATTTTTCGTAGAATTAACCTTTAAAAAAGGTTAATTATTTAATTTAAGAGTGGGGGTTAATCGAAATTAGGATTAAAAGATTCATCGCTTGTGAAAGATTCTGGTAATTTCGATGTAGAAGCTTGGGGTGTTAAATCTAACTGAGAAGTTGTAGGTCTTGGTGTTCTAGTTAGTGGAGGTGTATCTGAGCCAATTGAACTAGTAGGAGAATCTAGATTATAAGGCTTTGGAGCATGTGTTCCCATATAATCATATGCTCTTCTAGATTTTACTTTTTCTGCAAAATAGGTTATAATTTTTCCTTGAGAAGGAAGATTTCTGCTATTTACATCTGATGTTATATTTGAACCTAATTGTGTTCCATCGGGATTACCTCCAGAACCAGGATCTCTATTAGTTAAATTAGATATTATAAATTGATATATATCATGTCCATAATAATATAAAATATAGCCAGTTAAAGCACCTATACCTAAAGCTAATAATGTTTTAAAATAGTCGCTATTATACCAAGTTGTATTATCTGATTCTTGACCTAAATTATAAGTCTTTTTATCATTATAATAACTAAATGGATCTTTAGTATCATCAGATTCTATGATTACTTCTGGCTTTTTACCGTGCATTAATATATCATAAGCTTCCGTTAAATTATTTTTATAGAAAGTTATTGAATCTGTAATATATTTTAGAGAAGAATCTACAATTTCAATGTGTGAATAATAAGGTGAAAAATATAATATTATAGCATATGAACTTAGAATTGCATATACCATTTTTAATATTATTATAATATACTGAAAAGGTTTAGATTTAGTAAAATGTTTTAGGATCATAATTATAATTCCTAAAACTGATACTTTATCTATATTTTTTAATATCTTAGAAGAAAGAAACGCAGCTAATGCTACTGCGAGATCATACAACTTAGTTGAGAACAGTTTAATTAGTATTTTTATCATTTTTTATTTTAATTTATAATTTTAAGCTATTAGCTTAAATAAGTAGTCACACAAGCTAAAGCTCATGCTCTTAATTCAATGCCAACTAAGGGTAATTACGCTCTAATATGTTAGATTGCGCCGCATTGGAAAAAGGAAAGGGGGTTAAAACATACAACTATTAAACTTTTCCAACTTCTTCCAACGCTAAAGTGAGTGGAGCTTTTTAAACAATGTTAATGAGTGGAGGTTTTAAACAATATTAGTTTTATATGCTTTGTCTTATATCTTTATTAATATCCCCATTTATTTTATTTATATTTATATATAATATTAAAATATAATATTTTAAAAGAGTATCTTAGGAATTATTTTATGTATTTTTACAATAATTCTTAGATAACTAAACAACAAAAATAAAGTAAGTTTTTTACAAAAATTAAAAATGAAATTATTAGATTTAATTAAAAAATATTTAGCACCAAGTGTTTTAGGTGCAATTACTATTAATAGTTATAGTAGACAAGTTATTAGTCTTAATAAAGACTTAACTGAGATTAAAAATATGAATAAAGAACAATTAATTGAATTAGAAAAGCAATTATGGGATGAGAAAACTGTTAATTTAGACTTTAGATTAACATTAGAAGATTCTTCTTCTAAAATTGAAGAATTGGGAAGTGAAATATTTAAAGTTAAATCATCATTAAATAATATTGAATTACAAATAAAATCTAAAATTTTTAATATAGGTGAGAATATAGAAAGTTTAAATAATAAACATAAATATTGTTCTGATGAGTTAAGTAATTTAATTAATAAAAAAGATATTCATATTAATGAGCTTATAGAAAAAATTAATAATAATATAAATAAATCAGATATTTATACTTTTCTTTCAGATATGATAGAAAAATATCAATCTAATATTAGTCATTTAAATTTAGAACAATTGGTAGCTTTATTCAATATTTTTGGTTTTATTATGGTTTTAATAACCATTTTTAATATTAGTACAGTATTAATTGGAGATTATTTAATTGATAAATTCAATCTTGAAAATAAATTTCCTAAACTATCTAAATATATTAAAATTAAACAAAATTTAAATAAAGGATATTTAATTTTTTACATAGTTTTATTATATATATTAACAATAATATATATACTGTGTAACATATATATGTTAATTCTAAAATATTTTATATAATTATATCCCCTCTTTCTCTTTATTTGTACTAATTTTTCTTATATTTACCTAATCTCAAAATTCTTTTTTTTAATATTTTTATTTTGTAATTCAGTGTAATGTTTTATATCTAAAATAAGGGTTTATAGAAAAAGTTTCATTAATATAATAATCAATATTTCATCCCCTTTTTATTAAATATAAATAAAAGAGAATTAAATATTATAAAGTTAAATAATTATTAGATCAGGACTTTATAAATATTTAATAAATTCATATTCCTCTATTTATTATGCTGCTAACATATTTAATAATCAAGATAAATACAATGAATAAAAATATATTAATAAATTTTTTTAACACTCTTGGGACTTTTGCGTCACTAGCTACATTACATAATCATCTTGAAGGTAAAAAATTACAAGATAAAATATCAAATTTAGAAAATCAAATAAATGATAATAAGATTGAAGAATTACAGAATGAAATTATTAAAAATAAAGTAGAACTATTGAAAATTACTTTAGAAGAATCTAATCAAAATTCCAATAGAGAATTAGAATTTTTAAAATCTTTGGATACAACCTCTACAGATTTTAAAAATAAAATAGAATATCATGTAAATCATTTTTTAAAAGAAAATGATAAAACTCAGAATCTGATAGATGAATTTTTATCTTTATTTATAGATAAAGATAAATTTATAGATAATGGAAGTTGGTTTCAGGATATTAACCTGTTAATGGATAAATGGTATAATATACTTTCTAATTTAACTATTGAACAATTAGGTGCATTTGCACATATATTATCAGCTTTAACAATATTTTTTTGTTTATCTACAGTTATTTCTATAGTTTATTCAGATTTTTTAATAAATTATTTAAAAATAGAAGAAAAATATCCTAAATTAAGTAGAATATCGAAAATAAGAAAAATGTTTCAACATTATTATTTTATTCTTAATTTTATTTTTATAATTTCAATTTTATTAGCTATAGTTATTGTTAATTTAAAAATTTTATTATAATAAATTATATATATATATGCCTTATTTTTCTTAAAAGAAGTTACTCCTTAGGGAAATGATAAGGTAAAGTTCTTAAATTAGTGAAATCTAATCTTCTTTTGTTTTCATTTAATTCTAAAGTATATGGATGATTTTTAATAATTATTTCACCTTTATTAATTGATTTAAACCATTTTTCTTGATTTAATAAAATTGATTTTTCATGATTAAATAACAAGTTTTTAATATATCAAATTCTACCCTATCTCTAAAACCTTTCACTTTAACTTTAAATTCTGTATTATCTTCTAATATTCCACCATATAATTTAGGAGCTAAAGCTATGAATTCAGTTAAAATTTGCTCTAATTTTAGACCTCCAAGTTCATTATGTAATAAATATGAATATTTACCATTTTCTAAAGTTAGTAAATCTCCTTCTATTACAAAAGAATCTGTATCTGTATATAATACTTTAATTGAGTCATCTAGTAATATTGGTGCCATTTTCATTCTAGCATAAGCAGTAATTGCTGCTGCTATTGGTATTGAAGAATTTAAATCATTAACTATTTTATTAAATATTATGAATGATTTATTACTGTCTTCGAATTCTATAATATCATCACAATTCTCTTTATTTTAATAATGTAAGAAATTTTCAATTTCTTCTCTATCCAATAAAATATATTCTTGCATTTTATTTTTTAGACCAAATCTACCATATAAACTATTCATTAATATTTTAGATATTAAATACCAAGGATTATTTTTAGTTACAGATTGTTTAATTTTAAATAAATCAGATACATAACCTTTAAATATAATACCAGATTCAAATAGATAACCTTCTTTAATTGTTTCTTCAATTATTCTAATTTTATTATTAGTTAATCTTTGATATTCAATTAATTCCGGTAAAAATATCCATTGATCTTTAAATATACCTGTAGCAGCTATAGTTCTAATACTATTATTTTCTGGTAATGATAAATGAGTTTGAAATACAGGTCTATCAATTGATTTATCTACAAATATATCACATTTTATAAATGATAATATATTGTCATTATATAAATATTCCATAGTTAATCCATTGTTTAATGGATTACCTATAAATTTATTAACTAATCCTATAGGAAATTTATTATCCAACATAACTGAAGGGTAAAGACTTACGAAATCATATAATCTAGTTTCTTTATTTGAATATAGATGATAAACGTCGCAATGACCACCTGTATAGCTATGTTTTATTTCGGAGAATATATCCCCGGATATTTTAGGAATTTTAATATTAATTAAATAATGAGTTCTAAATATAGCAAAAGCTAGTGAAGACAGAGTAGGGTAATTATGAATATTTAATTGATATTTATTATATATTAAATTATTAAATTTATCTAGGATGTACCATAAATTAATACAATCTTGGATACAATATTTTTTAAAATCATTTATGAAATTATTATCATTTAATAATGTATCTATTTCAATTTTAGATTTATTAATTATTTTATTAATTAAATCTTTACCTGATTTAGAATCTTTTTGTAATTCAGGATGATCATTTAAGAAAGTTTTACTTAGTTTGTCTAAAGAACTTAATAAAATTAACATTGAATCTCTAAAAATAATTGAATATCTATACTTATTTATAGATTTAATATAACCATAATATACTTTGATTTGTATTAATTTTCTATCTCTAAATAAAGGTTCGATTCTAATATTAATTATTTCACTTAGTTTAACTAAGTGATTCAGAATATAAACTCCATCAAAAGAAGATAAGTTATGAGCATAGATTATATAACCAGAATATTTATAATTTAATAATTCTAAATTTATGAAATCATATAGTTGAATATTTTCTAGATTAGTACATTTTTGTAATTTTACAATAGGATTAAATATACCAACTAAAAAGGGAATTAATTTAGTTTCATTATCATTTTTAATACCATAACATTCTAAATCTAAAGTTATAAATTTATTTTCAAATTTGATATCTTTTTTAATAGGTTTTATATAATTAGAATCTCTAGGTAGTAAATCAATGATAGTTTCCATTTTAATTTTATTTGTTTTTAAATCAATAATTAATTCTACTTTTTTAGCTATAGTTCTCTTCATTAAATTATTATCTAATTTTTCATCAGTCCAAGCTAATTTAATTTTATTGGATAATTTATGAACTATTTTATAACTCCATTTAGAATCATTAAGATGTTCACATAAGAATTCGTTATGGTAATCTTTATCTATTAAAAATCTAGGATTTAATTTTAAGAAATCTCTTTCCATATTATCATAGTTTAATGGTAATTTAAATCCAGCATATAGAATAAAATTAATATTTTTAATTACCTGAATAGAGATAGATTGTATTTGTTTATAATATTTTTCTAGTTCTTCTTTATTTAATTTATCAGCTAAATTAATTTCAAATGGATCTTTATCCTCTATTAGTTTATTATAATTTAAATCAAATATATGATAAGTTAATATAATATGAGTAGCTTTAGTTAATTCATAATTATTAGCTCTAAGATCTAAATTAATTTTACATAATTCAATTAGATTTTTAATAGCTTTATTATTTTTAGAAGTTCTAATTAATGGAGAAATAGAAATAAATCTATCATCAGTTAATCTTAATTTTAAGATAATACCAACTAATTGGTTATCATCTAAATTAATTAAAATGTCGTTATAGAATTTATTGATAGCTTCTTTAAGCCAATATAATTTAATTTGTGAAAAGGAAATAGGTTGTAAATCATTATTTAATTTTAAAGTGAATATATAATTAGTAGAGAAATTTTTATTATTTATGAAATTATTTAATAAAAGAAATAAGATTGTAATAAGATCCTTTCGTATAGTGGTTCGTACAGCTCCCCTTCAAGAAGCAAGTATCAGTTCAATTCTGATAAGGATCGTAATTAAAATTTAAACAATAAATTCTTAGTCAGTCTTTATATGTCTGATTTAAGATACCCTCAATATCTCATTTATATTATAGTAATATATAGTGTACATACTATAAAAGCTTACTTTTTATTCTTAGTCTGCTATAATCATTATACTTATAATCTGATATAATATTAATCAGGTAAGAGTAAATTGTAACATAGAGAGAAAAAATAGTAAGCAGAGATAGTTGCTTTAAAAATAGCAGCAAAAACAAAAATAGATATAAATTAATGCCACAATTAATACCATTTTATTTCTTTAATCAAATAGTAATTGCATTTATAGTATTATTTTCTATAATCTTTATTGTATCTAAATACATATTACCTCAATTTACATTACAACAAGTAATTAGAATTTATATTACTAAATTAAGTAAAAAAAATTAATATATAATAATTAATTCTCATTATATTGATAATTTATAATATCCTCCATTAATTTATACAAATAGGTTATATAAGTTTATATTTGTAAAATTTTCAAATAGATGTTGTTAACCTAAATAAAGTTAAGAGATAATTTTCTCCTCTATCGAGTGGTGGATTTCCTTTAAATTTTATTAATTTATAAATAAACAACCCCTACCAGTCTTTTTAAAAGTGTCTATAATTTTCATAGAGCATTAATAATAATAATAAATAAAATAATTTTTTTTATTATTAAAAGTCGAAAATAAAGATATTAAATTCCGATCAGGGGAATAAATGTTTTTGATCTTAAAAACAAAGATTTTAACAGAGCGTTAAAAATGTTAGGATAAAAATGTTATTAAAAAACAAACAAAAATTAAAAGATGATAAAAAAGGATATGAACATAAAAACAAAATTTAAAAATAGTATAAAAATTTAGTAGTTCATAATTACATTTTATCTGAGCAAAATTAAACTTCATTATTAATTAATAAAATAATGAAAATTAATTAACGAAAATTAAGAAATTAAAATTTCTTAATGCATTTATTAATTGTATCTAAAATGAAAAATAAAATAAAAAAAAAATATAAACTATGAATCTATCAATAATATTATTTTTAATAGGTATATTAGGTTTTATCTTAAATAGAAAAAATATAATACTTATGATCATAGCTATAGAAATAATGCTACTTGCTGTAACGCTATTAGTATTAATAAGTTCTTATGGTTTTGATGATAATGTAGGACAAACCTTTAGTATCTATATAATTTCAATTGCTGGTGCAGAATCAGTTATTGGTTTAAGTATTCTAGTTGCCTACTATAGATTAAGAGGAACTATATCACTTAGAACATAATGTATCTTTCAATTATAATTTTACCTTTATTAGGTTCCCTAGTATCAGGATTTCTAGGAAGAAAAGTAGGAGTTACGGGTTCACATTTTATAACCTGTACTTGTTTAATATTATCTTCTTTATTAATGACTATCGCATTTTATGAAGTAGGTTTAAGTGGATCACCAGTTCATATCAATTTAGGTAGTTGGATAGAATCAGAGTTAATGTCAATATCTTGGGAATTCTATTTTGATCAATTAACAGTATCTTTAGGATTAGCTGTATTATATTGTTCAAGTTTAATTCATATATATAGTATTGATTATTTATCATCTGATCCTCATAATCAAAGATTTTTCTCATATTTATCTGCCTTTACAGCTGGTATGTTACTATTAATATGCGGAGGTAATTATTTTGTAATGTTTGTAGGTTGGGAAGCAATTGGAGTAGTATCTTATTTATTAATTAATTATTATTTTACTAGAATACAAGCAAATAAAGCAGCTATATTAGCCTTTACTATGAATAGAGGAGGAGATATGTTAATGAGTATAGGATTTTTTGCAATTTTTGCATTATTTGGATCTTTAAATTATTCAATTATATTCTCATTAGTTCCCTATATAAATGAAACAGCAATAAGTATAGTAGGTCTATTATTATTAGGTGGTGCTTTAGCAAAAAGTGCTAATATACCTCTTCATTCTTGGTTACCTGGAAGTATGGAAGCTCCTACACCTGTAAGTGCTTTACTACATGCAGCTACTCTAGTAACAGCTGGTATATATTTATTATTAAGAAGTTCACCAATATTAGAATTTAGTCCTACAGTTTTATTAGTAATAACTTTAATAGGTTCTACTACAGCATTCTTTGCTGCTACATGTGGATTATTACAAAATGATTTAAAAAGAATAATAGCCTTTAGTACTATATCTCAATTAGGATATATGATGATGGCTATAGGTATAAGTCAATATAATGTAGCTTTATTGCATACAGTAAATCATGCTTTCTTTAAAGCATTATTATTCTTAGGTGCTGGAGCAGTAATTCATTCCTTTGCAGACCAACAAGATGTTAGAAGAATGGGAGGATTAATAAAATTCTTACCTTTCACCTATTCAGTGATGTTAGTAGGATCTTTAAGTTTATTAGCTACACCTTATCTAACTGGATTTTATAGTAAAGATTTAATATTAGAATTAGCTTATGGACAATATAGTTTTAGTGGAATGTATGCATTTATTTTAGGTTCAATAACAGCAGGTATAACAGCTTTCTATAGTTTTAGATTAATTAGTTTAGTTTTCTTAACTACACCTAATGGATCAAAACAAACTTATTTAAATTCTCATGAATCTAATATAACTGTTATTATTCCATTACTTATTTTAGCTTTATTTAGTATTTTCTTCGGTTATGTTCTCTCTGACTTATTTGTTGGTGTAGGATCTGATTTCTTTGGTAATTCTTTATTCACTCATCCTAATAATATTTCTATTATTGAAGCTGAATTCTCTATTAATCCTGTAATTAAATTATTACCTGCAATATTAAGTTTAACTGGAGCTACTTTAGCTATACTGTTATATCATAAATCACCAGAATTTATTATAGGTTTAACTGATACATCTTTAGGAAGAAAAATTTATAGTTTCTTAAATGGTAAATATTATTTCGATGTAATTTATAACCATTATATTGTTTCTGCAGGATTAAAACTGGGTTATACAATATCAAAACAAATAGATAGAGGAAGTATTGAATTATTAGGACCATATGGTTTAGCTAAAACAATAACTAATACAGGAATAAATATTTCTAAATTAGATACTGGTATTATAACTACTTACTCACTTTACATTACAATAGGATTATTATCTTTATTATTCTTAGTATTTGCACCTGTATTAATAGATACAACTTTGATTAGTGAAATCAGATTAATTATTATATATTTTGCTTCATTAATTTTAGTTTTATCTCCTTCTAAATAATTTAATTTTTATTAGAATTATTTACTTTAATTAAAATAATTAAATTATTTATTATTTAATTTAAATTATTAAAAACCCCCATTTATCTTTCTATACTTAAATTTATAAATATACACAAATAACCCTATTTTCATTTATAATTATAAACAAATATTTTAATATTTGTTAAAATAACTTAGATTCTATTGTAATTTAAGTTTTAGCTACTTCTAAATTTATATTATAATAAGTTCAAATTCTTGTTAATTAAATTAACATACATTTTATAACATAATTATTTTTGTAATTATATTCTGTATTTTAATTTACCTTTGATTATTATATTTCAATATAGTTAATTATCTTTTTTTAATAAAATAAATATTTATATTCTACATCTTTAGCTGAATAGGTACAGCAGTTGTCTTCGAAACAAAAGAATATTGGTTCAACTCCGATAAGATGTCTTAAATATTAAAGTTTTTACTTTAATACAATTATAATAACCTATCATTCATAAAATATTCTTATTTAAGAAGAATATAATTCATTTTCGATTATTTAATGAATAAATTAAAAATAATCTATATTAAATTAAAATTATATTAGTATGAAAAATATCATAAACACAAATTTCCTTAAAGAATTAACTTATTCCCTTCAAGACACTCCTTCAACTTTAAATTTTCTATCCAGAAATCACCTTAATAAAGCTCTAAGTGCATTTTTTAATAAATTAGAGTCTCAATATAAAATTAGTGATACACAAATCATTGGTATCTTATTAAAAGTTAAATTTATTAATGGTTCAATTAAATCTTTAAGTACATATAGAAAAGGATCTATAAAATCTAAATTACAATTTTTAAATTTATTTAAACATATGATCAATATCAGATCTGAATATTATAGTTCAGAAGAAAATAAAGTAATATTAATTATCTTCTCATATAATGTATATTCACCAGAATATATTATTAGTGATATAGATAATGATTTATTATTCAATGAAAATAAGGCTATTACTTCGGATAGTAAAGATCATATAAATTATAAAGAAGATTCGGTAAATAGAATAAAATATATGGATCCACTTAAATTATTTAAATTACCGCTGTCATATGCTGGTTCATATCAATTTCACGATGATTTTATTAAACTTAATAATAATGTATCTGATTCAGATCCTAATTATAAATACAAACTTATTATTAAACAAATAAATTCATTTGAAGTAGAAGTTTTATTAACGTTACAAGAGTATCATTCAATAGTAATATATAAATTTAAAGATAGATTAATTTCAATTCCTAAATTAGATAAAACTGAAATTTTAATTGAAAGAATTATAATGTCAAAAAAAAATATATATATATAATTGATAATTTAACAAACCAAATATTACTAATTAAACAATTAGATTTAAAATAAATCTAAATCACTTTTTATATTAGGGTAAAGTTGTTTCGTTCTTAACTTTTTAAGTTTAAAAGAAATAATATTTATAAAAATAAAAGTTTAATATCTAAGTAAAATTTCTTATTTTTTATCTTCTTAAAAAATTGTTAATCTTTTTCCACACTGTTATATACCTCTACATTTAAGTAAGATATAGGATGGTGGGTGGAGTAAGTAGTGAAAATGGAAATTTGTTTTAAGTTAAGGTCTTTTCTTTGCTAGGATAAACAAAAACAAATAAAAATATAAATTATAAATACGATATTTTGAAAAATATCCAAATAAACAATAAAAATACAGTAAAAAAATTTCAATAAAAAATGAAACACTTTTTTGTTTTATCTCCTTTAAGTCAATTTGAAGTGACTAGTTTAATAGGTTTAAACGTTCCAATTTTAGGTCATTTAAATATTACTTTAACTAATTTAGCTTTATATGCTTGTTTTATCTTATTAATTGTTCTAGGTTTACATTTTTATGGAAATAATGATTCAAAATTAATACCAAATAAATGGTCAATCTCTTTAGAATCTTCTTATGCAAGTTTAAGTTCAATGGTTAGAGAACAAATAGGATCTCATAATGAAGTATACTTACCTTTCATTTATTCTTTATTCTTCTTTATCTTAGTAGGTAATTTAATCTCTAATGTTCCTTATTCATTTGCTGTAACTGCAAGTGGGGTAGTTTCTCTAGGTTTAAGTTTAACTATTTTTATAGGGGTAACTATATTAGCTTTTTATATTCACGGTATTAAATTCTTCTCATTCTTTGTACCAGCAGGAACACCCTTAGGTTTAGTACCTCTATTAGTTTTAATAGAATTAGTATCATATTTAGCTAGAGCTGTTTCATTAGGAGTTAGATTATTCGCTAATATTGTAGCAGGTCACACTTTATTAAAAATTTTATCAACATATTTATATCAATTATTTACAGGAAGCTTAATTGTAGCTGTAATTACTTTAATTCCTTTTGCTATCTTCTTAGCTTTAGTAGGATTAGAACTTGCAGTATCTTTAATTCAAGCTTTTGTATTTACATTATTAGTATGTTCTTACTTAAAAGATGCTATCGAACTACATTAGATTTATCTAACATCCAAAATTGTTAAATTTAATTAGTCTAATAATTAATCTGCTATATCCCCTCCTCACAATATACTATACCTTTTCAGTGTTAAAATTTAGTTTCCATTTATTCAATATAGCGTGGAAGGTATAATTTAAAGTTTATCAACATAAATAGGAAGGTGTAGTTAAATCTTTTTAAAAGAAGTTGAAATTAGGAATAGTGTTCATCGGTAAGATAAGACAATTGCTAATTGTTCGGGTTAGCAGCCCTTAGGTGTTCGAATCACCTCTATTCCGTATAAAAATTTAAATTAAATTACTTTTTAAATAAAAGTAAGTAATAAAACAAAAAAAGTAAGCTAATATGGATGATAAAAATTAATCAATGATTAATTTTTAATTTTGAACTGGTTAAATTCTACCAACGCTAAAGAAATAGGTATCCTTTATTTAATTTTTGCAGTTTTTGCAGGAATGATAGGAACAGCATTTTCTGTTCTTATTAGATTAGAATTATCTTCTCCTGGGGTTCAATTTTTACAAGGAGATCATCAATTATTTAACGTAATAATTACAGCTCACGCTTTCATTATGATATTCTTTATGGTAATGCCTGGTCTAGTAGGTGGATTTGGGAACTACTTCCTACCTATCCACTGTGGAAGTCCTGATATGGCTTTCCCTAGATTAAATAATATTTCATTCTGGTTATTACCTCCTTCATTAATTTTATTACTTCTAAGTTCATTAGTAGAAAATGGAGCTGGAACAGGATGGACGGTTAAGGATAAGCTGTCTTATTACAGTAATGTAATAAAAAATAAACTCTACTTGATGCGAGAAAGTTTAGGTTTAAATTATTCAATAAAGTTTAGTATAAATAATAATAATAGTAATGAATCTAATAATTCTAATATAACAAATAATCATAGTAATCCAGATGTAGACTTAATATTTAATCAAGATAATTCATTTATAGTAAATAATCCATTAGAAAAAAATGAAATTGTAAGTCCATTAGAGGAATTATTACAAATATTATTTTCATTGGAAGTTTTAGAGTTATACTTAATTATAATATTAATATTAGTAATATTTAATAAATATATTTTTAAATATAATATAGAAATTATCTATAAATTAGTTAATAAATATATGCCTAATAATTTTATATCTTGGTATTCAATTTATTTTAAAAAAAGTGTTGAGTATAATACTAAGTTTACTACTATTATGATTATTTTAATTAGTTTTATATTATTAATTTTTAAATTAGGAATTATTTATATTTGTGCAGAATTAAATAATAATACAGATGATTATGTTCTAGTATATAATCATATAAAAAGTATTAGTAAAAATTATATTTTATTTTTAGGTTTAAATACTAAATATTCAAATACTATGTTAAATTGTAGATTTAATTTTAGTAATAAAACTATTACTTATTTTTTATATAAAATATCTTTTTTGAAAATTAAAATCCTCTACGTAAGTAACTACCTATTCTATAATTTAAATAGAGTGGTAAAAATGTTATTTTCATGGGGACAATTCGCCTGGGTAATTTTAATTGCCCATCAGAGACTAAATGTAGAGCATCCTTCTAAATTAACTAATAATATCAATTTTACTAGACAAACTTTAAATCAAAATAAAGAATTATTCTATCAATGGTTAGTTGGGTTTACTGATGGAGATGGTACATTTTCTATTGCTTATAAAAATGGAAAATGGTCTTTAACCTTTAAGTTATCTCAACATGAATATAATAGTAGATTATTATATTTTATTAAAGATCTATTAGGCGTAGGTAATATTAACAAAGAAATTAAGACAAATATGTTTAATTATAGAATAAGAGATAGAAGAAAACTAGCAGAATTCATATTTCCTATTTTTGATAAATACCCTTTATTAACATCTAAACAATTTAATTACTTAAAATTTAAGGAAGCTTATAGAATTTTAGAAGATACTAATTTAACTAAAATTAAAAAAGATGAATTAATGTTTAATTTGGTTAATAGAGTTCCTTTTGAAGGTTATATTTCTCCTGCTTGGGAAATAATTAACTACAAAGTATTTAATACTAATGAAGCTAACTTGGTAATGTCTAAATCTTGGTTAATTGGTTTTACTGAAGCAGAAGGTAGTTTCTATCTTGTTAATAAGTCTACAGATAGAATAGTTCATGGTTTTGAAATCACTAAAAATTTAGATTTAATAGTATTATCTGCTATAGGATATATTCTAGGTATTAATACTAGATCTAAAAAAACATACCATACGATTGTAACTACAAACTCAAGAAGTATTGAAAATATTATAAAATACTACAATAAAACTATGAAAGGAATTAAATCCTTTGAATTTAGAGTTTGGGCTAGATGTTATGTAAAACACAAAGGTGATTTTTATAAACTTAACGAAATTAGAAATAATATTAGAAGTAGAAAACTAGGTACAACTATACTAAATTATAATTCTAAAGGATTTAACAGTTTAAAAAATAAATTAAATTATTAATACGACGTAATTCAGTATAGTATTTTTGAGAGTAGCAAAAAATAGTTTATATTATTAGTTAGAAGGTTGAAGATATAGTCCGATCTTTAGTTAAAACTAAAGCGAGTAATGATAGTTAAATTTTAAATAAGATTAATGAGATTACCTACAATTAAATGATATCCTCCTTTATCTGGAATTCAATCACACTCTGGTGGTTCTGTAGATTTAGCTATCTTCAGTTTACACCTTGCTGGAGTTTCTTCTCTATTAGGAGCTATTAATTTTATAACTACTACTCTAAATATGAGAACTAATGGTATGTCTTTACATAAATTACCTCTATTCGTATGGGCTATTTTTGTAACAGCTATATTATTATTATTATCTTTACCTGTATTAGCTGGTATAATATTAGTGCCTGCTTTAAATTCGGCTATATGCTGGGAACCGTTCCCTTTAATTAAGTGAACATTATCAGCAGGAAACCTTTTCGATTTGAATCTTATAGGGATCCTCAGAGACTATACGCCGGAATTTATCTGTTGTAATATATTACCTTTATCTCAAGTAAAAACAAACAAAACTATAGAGTATAAAGATTTATCTGATTTAAATTTTAGTTCTTATTTGACAGGTATTATTGAAGGAGAAAGTACTATTATAGTACCTAAAACTGAAAGATCAGTTAAAGATAAAATTAACTTTCCTTCAATACAAATTGTTTTTCATTTGAAAGATTTGCCTTTAGCTTTAATGATTCAAAAAGAATTAAAAAATGGTTCACTATCTAGAAAAAAAGGAGTAAATGCTTATATTTTAACTATTAATAATTATGAAGGATTATTGTTATTAACTTCAATAATTAATGGTAATATGAGAACCCCTAAAATTTATGCTCTATATAATTTAATTGATTGGTTAAATTCAAATTTTGAAGAAATTTTTATTTCTAAGAAACCTTTAAATAATAATCCATTAGATTCTAATGCATGGTTAGCTGGTTTTATAGAAGCTGAGGGTATTTTTTCTGTAAGAACTACTTCTACTTCTACAAAATTTAAAGTTGAATGTAAGTTAGAATTAAGTAAAATACAAAAAGATCATAAAGGTAGAAATAATTTAGAATTTCTAGAAATTCTTGCTAATTTTTTACTTTCTTCAGTTAAATCTATTAAAGTTGATAAACCTAAACCTCATTATAGAATTAGAACAACTAATTTAAAAGGAAATTTAATATTAATTAACTATTTAGATACTTTCCCATTATTTGGTAGTAAATATTTAGATTATAAAGATTGGGCTAAAGTTTTAGATCTTTTTAAATCTGATCAATTTAAATATAAACCTAATATTGAAAAAATTCATTTAATTAAATCTTATATGAATGATAACAGAACTGTTTTTACTTGGGATCATTTAAATCAATTTTACAACTTAGATAATTAAGATATAGTCCGAACTACCTTGTGAAAGGTAGAGTATCTACCTAGAAGTTAATTGCTTCTTGAGACTTTATAAGTCATAAAGCTTTGCCTTTGTAGATCAACACAACTTATTTTAATAAGGTTTAATAATAAGTTTTGGCTATAATTTATTTAACACCGACTGGTTCCTATTTAATGATTATTACTCCAGTCACAATTATATTATTTAAACCATTTATGGTAGGTGTAATTTATTACATATTACATATAATAAGATTTAATAATAAAGTAACAATTATAGAATTTTTATTAACATTCACTTTAATATATCAAGTTGCTAACTTGATTGAAATATTTATTAATAGTTTTACCTATTATACTAGTTTATCAGACTTTAAATTATGGTTGAGTGATAACAATAATATTAATACTAATGATAATATTACTAGAAATAGAGATTATCCTGATTATACTAGATTAATTAGAGATTTTTGTACTAATATAGCAGCTTTGATTGCTCAAAGACCTATCTTTAGAGCTATAGTTTTTACTATATCAAATGCAGGTCATATTATGAGTGATATTGTATCTAGTGAAGAAAAAGCTAATTATTGGATTGATCAATATAATTTCTTTATGAAAACTGATAGATTAATTGATGGACAAGATGAAACTGGTCCTTTTGAAAGAGGAACTAATCTTTTTTATAATCAAGGAGGTACTGAAAACACAAAAGGTTTAGGAGATACTTCTAATTTTACAAGTAATTTTGATTTTATCAGAGAATTATTATCACCAGTAGATCATTCTATTCCATTAGGAACTTTAATAAATATTCATTTAGTTATGCATCTTGGTTTATTTGTAATGGTTATTTCTTTAATAATGATAACTATTTTTTTATATATTAACTTAATAATTTTATTTAATAAGGATTACTTTTTAAATAAAGTTAAAAATAAATATGTGTTAATGTATGTCAAATATGTTGCATTTACAACAAGAATAGATATTTTTTTTGTAAGTTTTATTATTTTATCATTACAATGCTTTATGGCCTATATATTACATTATTTAATAATTCACCCTATAATAATAAAATAAGTCAAATGGCTATAACAATGTTATTAACAGATAGAAACTTTAATACTAGTTTCTATGACCCTGCAGGTGGTGGTGATCCTATTTTGTATCAACACTTATTCTGGTTCTTCGGTCATCCAGAGGTTATAAATATTGGCTTCTTAACGTTGCTATATGCTGGGACTACTTCGATATTTAGTTTTAAATACTCCATCTTAAATGATATAGTAAAAAAGTTAAAACGATGAAGTAAATCAGCAAGTAACAGTTTATTATATATTAATTTTAATAAAACTGGAACTTCAGAGACTTTACGCAACGAAATTGGTGAAATCACAGAAATAATAAAAAATATCTCTGTTCATGTACCTACTCATTTGAAACCAGCTAATGATATAGAATTTGGTTATTATTTAGCTGGTCTAATAGATGGAGATGGTCATTTTAGTAGTAAACAACAATTAGTAATTGTATTTAATTCTTTAGATATTTCTTTAGCTTATTATATTAAAAATAGGCTAGGCTATGGTAGTATTCGAAAAGTTAAAAATAAAAATGCTATATTATTAATTATAGCTGCTAAAAATGGTATGGAAAAAGTCATTAATTTAATAAATGGAAAAATTAGAACAGAAAATAAAGTTAATCAAATAACTAAAAATATACTAAATCATGAAAAATTTAGTGAATTTAGTCAAACAATTAGTTTCAATTGTTGTTTAGATAAAAATTTAGAAAATCATTGGTTAGCTGGATTTACTGATGCTGATGGAAGTTTCCAAATTAAAACTATTAATCGTAAAAATAAGATAGAAATACGATTAAATTTCCAAATCGATCAAAAAAAAGATCAAATTTTAATATTAATTAAGGATTTTTTAGGCGGTAATATAGGATATAGACATAGTCAAGATACTTATTATTACGGATCCACTAGTTTTGGTTCAGCTAAAAAAGTTATAAATTATTTTGATCAATATCATTTATTATCTAGTAAATATATTAATTATTTAAAATGGAGAAAAACATATATAATTATTCAGAATAAAGATCATTTAAATAATTCTGGTATTGAAAAAATTATTAAATTAAAAAATACTAGTATAAATAATATATATTTAAAAATTAAGATATAAAATTATTATGTGTTCACCAATTTAAGATAAAGTCCTAACAAGGATGTTAAGTTCTTGAGTATTAATTGGAATAGATTATTAATTTTATAATGACTATTCGATTAATCAAAATTTTTGTTATATTTTAATTATTCCTGGTTTTGGAATTGTTAGTCATATTGTTTCAACTTTCTCAGGTAAACCAATATTTGGTTATTTAGGAATGGTATATGCTATGTTCTCTATCGGAATTCTAGGATTCTTAGTATGGAGTCATCATATGTTCTCAGTAGGTTTAGATGTAGATACTAGAGCTTATTTTACAGCTGCTACTATGGTAATTGCTGTACCTACTGGTATTAAAATTTTCTCTTGGTTAGCTACTTTATATGGAGGAAGTTTAAGATATAATACACCATTATTATTTGTGTTAGGATTCTTAGCTTTATTCACTATAGGTGGGTTAACAGGAGTAATTTTATCTAATGCTTCATTAGATGTTGCTTTCCATGATAGAATTAAAAAAGATCCTAATTATGTACTAAAATTCTGGGTAGGATTAATGGACGGTGATGGAAGTATTCAAGTAAATCATTTTAGAAATAAAAATCTTCAATATAGAATAGTTATTAAATTAAAATATTGTTCTGAAAATCTATCTATGTTAAATTTAATTTCTTACTATATTGGGGGTAAGATAAAAATAATTAGGAATAATAAATTTATTATTTGGGATGTAAATAATAGAAAACAAATCCAAAAAATTCTTAAATTATTTCTTAAATATCCTCCTCTAACTATAAGATTAAGAGCTCAATTAGCTTTTATGCTTGAATGTTATGAACAGAACAATGTTAAATGGTATTTGAATGCCAGAGATAATAAATATTTAAATAATAATGTTGAAATTCCAAATATTGATAATAGTTATTTTAATGAATGGTTATCTGGTTTTATAGAAGCAAAAGGTTGTTTCTCTATTCGAGATACTAATAATAATCATTCATTTTCAATTGGAATTAATGATGATAAATATATCTTAGATAAAATTAAAAGTCAATTTAATATTACAAATAAGATTAAAAAAATAGACGATAGATTATGGTATATTGAAATTTATCGTAAATTAACATTAATAAATATTATTAATCATTGTTTTGAATATCCTTTACTTGGAGAAAAATTACTTTCATTTACTAAATTAAGATCTCTTTTTAAATAAGTGTCATGTTGTCTTACCACTATGATGAATTAGAGATTAATTTATCGGTAATATTATTTATATTGCTAACGGTGGAATCTTTTAAATAGAAATTTAAGCAGTTTCTACACTACAAATTTAAAAGGCTATACCGTGGAAACCAAATTAAATTGTGTATAATAATTTTATAACGTTTTAAAAGTAGGATCCGTAGAGACTATACGTGGTAGTCAAAAGTTAATTAAGTTTAATAATTAGATAAGATATAGTCCGATCCTTGTCGTAAGATAAGAATAAGAAATCATACAAATATGTTTGTTTTTTTATTAATAATTGATTTTAAAAGTGTTAACTATTAAAGATCATAATTAATAAATTATAACTATTAGTAATTTACAATTTTCATCTCATATCATAGAAAATACAAATATAATTAACTATATTTTAAATCCAAAAATATATAAAATTGGTTTATTAAATAGTTTTTTAATTGGTTTAGTCATAGGTAAAATATTGTTGTATTTTAATAAATTCTCTATTGGTAAATTATTCTTTAATAAAGTTAATATTTTTATGCATAAATATATCAGTAGAAGAATATTAAATATGTCTTTATTTTGGAAATTATTTATATTCTTATTATGTGTATTCATAGTAATAGATATTTATCAGATTTATTGCTATAATAGTGTTATAAGCTCTAACGGTAATTTATTAAAAATAGTATTAAATATGGCTGAAAATAACACTAATCCT
>Ga0193698_1000003_pt1 | contig 68790 bp, 32 predicted proteins | sample L3c1metaG_FD_165512 | JGI IMG/M metagenome (GOLD analysis project Ga0193698, IMG submission 165512) | Soil microbial communities from a riparian zone of the East river system, Colorado, United States - L3c1 | ecosystem: Environmental > Terrestrial > Soil > Riparian zone | place: USA: East River... | reverse complement strand
AATTGTAATTTTAATTGTTAATTTTTAATTGTTAATTTTAAATTATATTATTATTTTATATTATATTATATTATATTTTTTTATATTATATTATATTATTTTATATTATATTATATTATATTATATTTTTTTTTTAGGAATTTTTTATTCTTATTATTTATTTTTGTTTTGTTTTGTTAAAGAACTGTAGTATTTAATATATTTTATTTAAATTTAATATAGCTTATTTAATTTTATTTAAAGGGTAAAATCAGAGACTTGAACTCTGAACAACGTAGCCACAGAACGTTATTTTGCCAATTAAACTAATTCTACCTCTTTTAACCACGCTTTCAAAAGGCAAAGGAAAAGCAAAAGCAAAAGAATTAACAAAAGCAATTTATAAAGATAAAGATAAATATAAAGATAAAGAGAAATAGAAAGATAAATATAAATATAAATATAAAGATAAATATTACGATAAAGATAAAGACTTAATCAAGTGTACTCTTAAAATTCTTTAATTTAACTAATAATTCATAAAATTTAATTTCCTTAAACTCAAAATTAATTCATATTTAATTTATCATTGCGACAAAAAACAAAAACCCAAGCAAAACTAATTTAATCATAAGAGTCCTATGATTCTTGCTATTTTAAATAGCCCTAGGATTATTGTTATTTAGAAAGTTAAAGAAAAAATAAATCGTTATTAGATATACGGTTACTCACTCATAATAGTTAATAATAGTTAATATTTGAATATTTTAATTTATAAGTACACTTTTCACCCTTTTTAATACCCTTATCTATGGTTACTTATGGAACTATATTTAACATAAGCATTTAGTATTAAGTATTTAGTAATTACTATTTATTAATTAGTATTTAGTATTTAGTATTTATTAATTAGTATTTAGTATTTAGTAACAAAAAATATAAAGAAATAACTATTCCTAAATATTATATTAATTTATATAAATTTTGCAACTATATTAATAGATTAGTTTTAGTTTTAGTTTTAGTTTTAGAAACCTTTTTAGGTATATTAATTTATAATTTATAATTAATACTTTATAATTTATAATAAGTGGTATAATATTATTATTGGGTTTTTATTGATAGTTAAAGTTACTGCAACTTAAGCCGGGGAAATTCAGTGTCTTAATAAGAATCTTAATACTTAATACTTCATACTTAATACTTTATACTTAATACTTATTACTTAATAAAAATCAGTCTAGGAATTATTAGCTATTAATTGTTTATTTATTACTTAAGGTAATTTAGATGATGGTTAATGTTTAAAAATTTAAAATTTAAAATGATGTGCCGGACTCTGACTCTAAATAACAATAATCCTAGGAGACTCTTATCCAATATTGCTGTGTCATATTTTTTTATTCTTTTTATTCTTTAGGGTATTAATTCTGCTTCAATTAATAATTGATAATTGATAATTGATAATTGATAATTCTTATTTAAAATGGTGTAGATCTTCGTTAAATAATTCTTGCAAGAATCCTCACAAATCACAAATGAGTGTTTAATTTGCTACAAGATAAAGAAAAATGGAAGGGTAATCAGCTTTGCTTTGCCTTGATATAAAGGTATTATGTGACTTATTATTATTATTATTATTATTATTCTTATTATTATTGGATTAACTTCTAGTACTAGTAATTCTCGGTTTTTTAAAAAACAACAAGCCAAGCATTAGTTTAACTTCTACTTAAATTTTTTGTATTCCCACCTGTAAATATTAATAATCCTAGGATTCTTGTTATTTAGAATTTTAATTTTAATTGTAATTTTAATTTTAATTTTAATTTTAATTTTAAGAATAACAAAGTAACAATTAATATATGACAATAAAATATTATCAAGGTTTACAAAAAAACTAAATATAAACTGATGTATAACAATAACAATAACAATAAACATAACAAAAAAAAATAACAGGAATATGAATATGAAGATTAAGATGAAGATTAATATTAAGATTCAAATATTAACATTAACAATAACATTATTAATAAAAATATTAAAAGAGATAATAAATATTGCTTAAGCAAATAAAATAAGATAATATAATAAACATAAACATAAACATAAAAATAAACAAAAAATAAAAATAAAAATAAAAATAAAAATAAAAAATTATCTAAATCTAAAAGAATTTAATTTTGGTTCGGATTGAACGTTGTTCAGTAGTTTTAAGACATGCAAATCGATTGTTTTTGAAGGTAATAAGTTAAATGGTTAGTTTATTATTAGTAGGAAACAAGGTGTAGAGGTGAGGAAAGTAAATTGTATACCCTGTAGTCTTCTTAAATAGGAGATAATTATTATTTTCATTTATAGTATCGATATAAGTTTTTAATAAATTTATATATATTATAATATGCTTAACTCACGTTACATAAGATATACTTGACTAATCCGGGTATATACAGTGTAATAAATTCTAATAAATATAAAAAATTAAACTATTTTGATTTAGCCGTCAAAGTCGAGACCTTAAAGTAGTTATTAGTAAGATTATTTGGGACTGTTTCCTTCATTTTTTTGATTGGTTGAACAGGGGTAGAGTAATCTAGGCTAATTATGCTATTTTTTATACTAAGGAATGAGGTGTAGTGCAAATATGCTATTTTTGCCATAAAGAAATTATTTCGCTATAGGATTTTATTTACGTCTATTAGGTTGTTGGTGGGATTAAAAGCTTACCAAGCCATCGATGGATAGCCAAGTTTGTAGGAACATATGGCCACACTGGGAATGAAATAACCAGGTAGAATTATCTGCCAGCAGTCAAGAATATTAGTCAATGCTCGCAAGAGTGAACTAGCTAACTGAAATCAAAGGAGTGTCTCTTTTGATAAAATAAAGTAAAATCATGATTTCTTTATAATAAGTGTTGTCTAAAATCTGGTGCCAGAAGACTCGGTAATACCAGAGACGCTAACGTTAGTCCTCTTCAACAGGCGTAAAGAATTCGTAGGCATCTTCGAAAGCTTAAAATCTTTAATAGTGTATAATTAGATATAGAAAAGAAAAAGAGAAGGTAAATTTCTGATTATTTTTAATTTTAATTTTTATATTGAAATTATTTAAGATCTTAAGGGACTTGAAGATAGAATCTAATAGGGGATGTAAAACAATATTAGGAGTAAGGTTAAAATCCCGAGAAACTTAATAGAGTTCCAATGGCGAAGGCTGTTCATCTAGTTAAAGATTGACGCTGAGGAATGAAGGTGTGGAGAACGAAAGAGATTAGAGACCTCATTAGCCCACACAGTCAACGATGTATGGTAGTTGTCAGTATATTTTTATTGGTGGCGAAGTTAACGCGTTTACCATACCGCCTTGCGAGTACGACTGCAAAGTTGAAATCTAAAAAATTAGTCGGTCTCGGAGCAAACGAAGTGGAGCATGTTATTTAATACGTTAATCCGCGTAAAATCTTACCAGTTCTTGCATTTAAATTACACATACATAATTTTAAACAGGTGTTGCATGGTTGTCGTCAGTTCGTATCGTGAGAAGTCAGATTAATTTCGTTAACGGACAAAATCCCTCGCGTTTATTTATACTTAACGCAATAGTAGTTTTGATAGAAAGCTATTTGGGGCGAAGACAAATCGTTATGGCCCTAATGGACTTGGGCTATAGACGTGCCACAGAAATTTTTACAAAGTGACGCAAAACCGTCCAAGAGAAATAATTTTGTTTTTTTTAATTTTTATTATATTTTTATATTTATATTTATATTTATATTTATATTTATATTTATTAAATTGCAATTATTTAGGACATTAAGGAAGAGCTAATCATCAAAGAAAATTTATATAATAACAAGCGGATTGTCACCTGAAACTCGGTGGCATGAAGATGGAATTTCGAGTAATCGTTGATCAGCCACGCAACGGTGAAGCATGCATTCGTGATGAACTAACTGTCTGTCGCTGGGAAGGAGCTCGGATTGGTGGAAACTTGATAAACTGTTAAACAAAAGTAATTCTAAGATTATAGTAATAATAGCCGCGAATATTACGAATAGTTAATTTTTATCGTAATTTTATAGCAGACGAAATTACAAGATTTGATATAATAAATGGTTTTACTAAGAATAACGATACCTGTTAAATCGTTTGGGTAACATCTCAAAAGTCATAGCAAGGTAGCTGTACTGGAAGGTGTAGCTGGAAAATAAAACATAGGTAGAATAATAGAATTGAATATAACCCCTCTAAAAAAAACACAAAAGACACAAAAGACACAAAAGACACAAAAGACACAAAAGACACAAAAAGAAAAAAAAGACAAAAAAAGACAAAAAAAGATTTGGGGATTTTAATTTACTAATAATAAGAGTCCTAGGATTTTTATTTTTATTTACATTTACATTTACATTTACATTATTTATTTATTTACTTTTTAATTTAGTAATTTAGTAATTTAGTATTTTATTTATTTATTTATTTATATTTATACTAATACAATACTAACTATAATTTATGTTTAATAGTACAATAAAGTTTGCTATCTAATATATAATATATAATCTTTAATCTTTTATATCTAATATCTAATAAAATATATATAATATCTAATATCTTATATATAATATATAATATACTATATAATATCTAATCTTTAATATTTAATATTTAATATATAATATCTAATATATAATTTATAAATTAATTATAAAATTAATAAAGTTAACATACAATTTAAATAATTTGTACATTTAATAGTATTAGTATTAATAAAACAAATATATTATTATTATTATAAATAAAATAAGACATAAATATTAATATAAATAAATAAAGTAATAAGAATAAAAATTAGAATTAATTATTAAAAAGAATAATAAATAATAAATAATAAATAATAAATAATAAATTAGAAATAATACTAAATAATTAAAAATAACTGTCAATAATAAGCTAATAAATAAAATAACTAATAACTATTACTATTAATATTAATAATAATAAAAATAATACTATAACAATTATAATTTTAATTAAAATAAGGGGGTTAGCTGAGTTGGTTTAGCGGTAAATTTACACTTTATATACAGAGGTTCGAATCCTCTACCCCCTAGCGAAGTAATAGCGAAGTAATAATTTAATTTTATTTTATAATATAATATAATATAATATAATATAATATAATATAATTTATTTGTAATAATAATAATAACTAAACTAATTAATAATATAATTCATAATTCATAAATCATAATTAATAATTCATAAGTAATAATTAATAATTTATAAGTCATAATTAATAAGTAATACTTAATACTTTATAATATATTGTATATAATTTACTTCTCGTAAATGAATTTTCATAAATGAATAACATAATAATTAATAAATTAATAAATTAATAAATTAATAACTTAAAGTCTGATTTATCTTTATATTTATATTTATATTTATATTTATATTTATATTTGTATTTGTATTTGTATTTTTAGTTTTATTTTTATTTGTTTTGTTATTTTTGTTAAGTTTTAAGACAAATGTTCTTTTTTTAGTTTATAATTTATAATTTCTAGTTTATAGTTTATAGTTTATAGTTGATAGTTTATAGTTGATAGATGATAGATGATAGATAGAATGTTAATATTTACTTAAATTGGTTTTGCTTACTCTAAATTTAAATCTAAATTAGACTCTTATTCTTACTATTATTATTACTATTACTATTACTATTAATATTACTCTTAATATGACTCTAAGTCTAACTCTTAATATGACTCTAAGTCTATTATTGTATTAAATATTTTTGAGTTTGAGAATAATACACTTAATACTTATTTATATTAATTATTGTATTGAAGTCTATTGTTATAAAGTATAAAGATTAGTCAAAAGGAAAAAAGGAAACAAGAAGAATTAATAAAGTTTTATATTTGTTATTCATTTAAGAGAAGTAAATTAATTAAACAATTGACCTTGATATAGTCAAGTATTTTAATTTTAAATTAAATAGTTATTATTATTATTAGTATTATTATTATGTTAGTTAAAACAACAGTTAATTCTAATTCTAATTAATTTTTTTAAAGTAAAAGTCTAAATAGCAATAATTAGAGTAATAATCCTAGAAAATTCCAATTAAAATTCTCCTAGGATTCTTGTTATTCAAATTAAAATTCAAATTAACAGAAGCAATATAAAAATAGTATAAGTCTGAGTCTAAGTTAAATCTAAATCTCTCCTAGGAGTCTGAGTCTAAATCTTTTTGAAATTGCTTTGTCAAATATCATTTAGTCAAGTCAAATTTATAACCTATAACCTTTTTGTTAATTGTTAATTGTAAAAAAAAAAAGTTTCATCTAAAATAAAAATAAATCCTGTTATTGTTATTGTTATTGTTATTGTTATTCTTAATTCGCCTTGATTATTATTATTATTATTATTATTATTATTAATTTTCTTTTTTTGTTCTCGTAGTTCAATGGTAGAACAATATTCTTCTAAAATTTTAATTTGCGTTCGATTCGCAACGAGAATTTATAATAACCTTTATAACAAAAATATAAATATAGTTTTAAGTATGTTAATTTATTATTAAAGTAATTTAATTTTTAAATATTAAGTTTAAAGTTTTTTTTTTTAACAAAGAGATATATATATAAATATTTATTTGTTATTTGTTATTTTATTTAACAGGTAGACTGATAATTATAATATTTTTAATCTATTCTACTACTAACTACTAACTACTAACTACTAACTACTAACTACTAAGTACTAACTACTAACTACTAACTACTAAGTACTACTAATATTACTACTAATAAAAATAATAATTAAATAATTATAGTACTAATAATAATAATAATATACTAATATTTATACTAATATTTTATTAAGATTAAGGATTCATGATTAAGGATTAAGGATTAAGGATTCAGGATTAAGGATTAAGAGAGGGCGGTATAGAGTTTTTTTATTTTATTAATTATTAATTATTAATTAAAATGTGTGATCATTTTTTAAATAATAAATTATTTTAAAGTTATTGGTTTAGAGGTATTCCATTTCCGATTTACGATTACTATTACGATTACGATTACTATTCCGATTACGATTCTGACTCCGACTCCAACTCCGATTTATACAAACGGTTAAAACAATCACAATCACAATAATCCAAAAATAAAAGTAGTTCAGTTTAACATATGTATTTATATAAAGGTTTAAAATATCTTCAATTCTTAAATTATTATATATAAATATATTATTGCTTATTATTTTATTAATTCAACTATCTTAAACTTTTGTATCTTTATTTTTATTATTATTCTTCTTATTATTATTATTATGATTATTAGTATTAGTATTATTATTATTATTATTATTATTATTATAATTATTATTATTAAAAGAGTATATTAACAGTTAAAAGTTTTGTACTATTTTCTATTCTACCTTTTTAATTTAATTTCTTAATTTTAATTTCTTAATTTAATTTCTTAATTTATTTAATTCATTTATTTAATTCATTTATTAATGGCCAGGATTATTATGATTATGATTATTATTATTCTTATTCTTATTCTTATTCTTTTTTTGTTCTTTTATTCCATACTAAAACTTAAAATAATTCATCCACAAATAATATAAAATAATATAATATAAAATAATATAAAAATAACTATTAACTATTAATAACAAAAATAATAAATATAATATATAATATATAAATATAACATAATATATATAGATATAAAGTGAGTTGTAGTTTAATGGAAAAACGTCATTTTTTGGTAATAATAATATCAGTTCGATTCTGGTCGACTCAGCATTGTTTAAATAAAAAAAAATTAATTTTAATAGTAAAATTTGTACATAATACTATTTTTATGAGGGATGCAGAACTCGATTGGCTTGAGTGTATTACTTTTAATAATGTTGTCCCAGTTCGATCCTGGGTGCATCCTATATTTCTATTCTAATTCTAACGATTAATTTATATCTATTTATTTTTTTTCTATTATTTTAATTGTAATTGTAATTGTAATTTTAATTTTAATTTTTATTTTTATTTTTATTTTAATTTTAATTTATTTTATTTGTTACAAGAAAACGCTTAATAATCTAATATGTAATTATTTAGAATAGTAAATTCACATAATATAATAGACAAAATATAATATAATATAATATAATATAATATTAGTATAATTTATTAAACGTCACAAGAATTTTAATCAGAATCAGAATCAGAATAAGAATCAGAATCATAATAATATAAGAAGCAGCTGAATATAGTTTATTAATTAAAAATTAAGGATACGTTACAAATTAAATTTAATTAAATTCTATGATATCATTATTATTTATTGTTTTAAAATAAAATTTATAAATTAATATTAATATCTTTACATTTTCCAGTAAGATTTAACTTCTTTCTTTATTTATATTTAGATTCAAATTAACATTTATATTTATATTTATATTTATATTTATATTTATATTTATATTTATATTTATATTTATATTTATATTAATATTTATCTTTATGTTTAAATTAATATTTAGATACAAATAAACAAAAACAGTAATTTTTTTACATACGAAAATACCATAATATTTGTCAGCTTAACTTAAAATATTTAACATTTATATAAGACCAGTATCCCTTATAATAACAAATTCTTTTGTTCCAAGAAACATTATATTTCTAGAAAATAAAACGTATGTATATTATTTATATAATGGAATGTTAAATAATTAAATGAAGTCCTAAATTCTAGCTAGTATTTTATATTTTATTATATTAGAAGTTATTATTATTAAAATTAAAAAAAATAGTAATATTCAAAATATATTATAAAAACTTACTTCATTTAATATATGCCTCCTTAGCTTTAGCCTATATTTAATAAGCTAATATAATACTATATTTATTTATAGATGTCGCAAAAACTACACAAAGTTAATTCAAATTTAGGAAAGAAATCAATCAAATAATAAGATAATAATATAATAATATAAAAATATAATAAAAATGTATGATAATTTAATTCAATGAAACTGAGAAAACAGATCTAAAGGTTTAAATATTATAATTAATGATAATAAAAAAATTTCTAAAATGTTTGGTGATAGATATTTACAATTTATACATATAAATCAAGCAACACAAGTAAATAGTAAAGATGATCTGATAAATCTGTTAAATAGTAAACCTAGATCATTTTTAACTGGAGTTCAAATACTAGTTAATAAATTTAAAAATTATGAAAACAAATTAATTGATAATAAAAAACAAAATAAAGGGCATTTTAAAAATTTTATTATGTTAAATAAAAAAAATATTAATCATATATCAAAATTACCTCAAAAGAAATTAAGATCTAAAATTAATACTACAACTCTTGGAGCTTATAAAACTACAATTAAAACTCAAAGTCAAAGTCAATTTTATAAGTTCAAAAGTCTTTTTGCTTTTTTACATAGATCTGATTTAATAAAAGATAAAATTTCTCAATTAAAACAAGATTTAAATAATAATAATTTACCAATACCATTAAATTTTTTAAAACCATTATTACAAGTAAATAAAGATAAAGAAAATAATTTTAATTTGAATTCACATGATAATTATAACTTAGATAACAATAAATTAGTTACAGGGTCAATTTCAAAAGAACAAGAACAAGAACAACAATCTTTTTTTGGTAAAGAAAATTTAGAGTTAGAGTCACTTAGCAACATACAACATCTCATATCTAAAGAAGCTAAAGAAGCTCAAGTAGTTAAAGAAGATAAAGAAGTTTATAATTTCAGATTAGAACAAATAATAAATAAATCTCAAATTTCAATATTTAAACAAATATTAGAATCTGGTATAAAAACTAATTACACAGATGAAATTAATCATTTTAAAAATTTAATACATAATTATCAAAAAAATACAAATATAAATATAAATATTAAACAATATTTTAATCTAGTTACACCATATAAAATAGTTAACAAATTTAATCAAAATATCACATATAATTTTAATAAATATAATAAGATTAATATAGATAATATTGTTACATTATTAGAATATGCATTTAGAGCTATGTCTTGTTTAATTAGTAAACCTGTATTTATGATTACTGCTAATAATATAGTTATTAATTTATTTTATTATTTTATTCCAGGGAAAGTTAATAAAAAAACTAGAAAAAATAGATTAAATAGATTAAAAAAATTAGATTTATTTTTGAAAGATCAAGATAAAGATAAAGATAAAGATAAAGATAAAGATACTTCTCTAAATGTAAATGTAAATGTAAATCTAAATGTCAATGAAACTCTAAATTTATCTAAAAATCAAGCAAACTTAGAAACTAATACTAATATTGCTACTGAAATTGGTGGTATCTCTATTGTTAATAATAATAACAATAATAATAATAATAATAATCAAGATAATAATACTAATACTAATACTAATAATCCTAAAACAACAGAATTATCAGATAAAGCTAAAGAACAATTATTGTTTAAAAAATATTCATTACAATTTTTATTTTCACCTAAAAATCAAATAAGATTAAATAAATTATGTAGAATTTTAAGTAAAATTTTAAATAAAACTGTTGTATTAGATTTAATACCATTAAAATTACCTTTTTTTGATGATAATATTTTAGTTAAAGCAATTGGAATGATGTGTAATAAAATTCCAGTTAGAACATTCTTTAATTTCATTTTTAGAAGAACTGTATTATATTCTAAAATTCAAGCTCATGAGAATTATAGATATTCAGTTACAAGATCTTTCTTAGCAGGAATTAAAGTTAAAATAGGAGGAAGATTAATGACACAAAAAGTTATACCAAGAATTTCTTCAAGAGTTCTACAAAGAGGACCAACTTCTCCAAGTAAAGTAACATATGTAGACTGATCTAGAGTTAACCTTAAAAATAGAAGAGGTGCTCATAGTATTACAGTTACAATGAGTCATATTATCTAAAATTTAATTTTTATAATTTTAAGAACCCTAGGACTCTTGCTATTTAAAGAACAAGCATGAATTTTGAATAAGCCTATTATTATTATTCTTATTATTATTCTTGTTATTTAGACATTGATTTTATTTTGTTATCTTCTTATTTTGTCATTTTGTTATTTATTTTTTTTGTTATCAATCTATTTTTAGATTAATTTAATAATAATATATAATATTTGTTTCCTAGGACCTTTGACCTTTTACCTTTTTTTGATGTCGGCTAAAATAATATAATATAATATAATTTAATTCACATTCACATTTATATTATAATTATCATTATGATTATAGAATATTTTAATTTTAATTTTAATTTTAATTTTAATTTTTATTTTAATTTTTATTTTAATTTTAATTTTATTTTGTTTTTAATACCTTACGTAGTCTATTAATACTTGAATTAATTCTATTTTAAATTTACTAATATCTGTTAGCTTTATTTTTATTATTATTATTAGCAAGGATTAGATAAGATTAGAAAAGATTAGAATAAATTATTACTCCTATAATCAAAGTAATCAAAGTAATCAAAGTAATCAAAGTAATCAAAGTAATCAAAGCAAAGATTATTATTATTATTATGATTCTGATTCTGTTTCTTATTCTGATTATGATTATTATTATTATTCTTATTCTTATTATTATTCTACCTTGATTCTTATTTTTATTAATAAGGACTCGAAAGGAAATTAAATCTTATTATTATTATTATTATAATTATTATAATTATTATTATTATTATTATTTTATTATTTTAAAAGATTATTCTATAATTTTTAGACCAGGCATTCCTGTTATTAAATATAAATATAAATATAAATATAAATATAAATATAAATATAAATATAAATATAAATACTATAATACTAGCCAAATATCAAATTAGAATAATATATTTTATTCGCACAACAAAATAAGAGTGTTTTAATTTTTAATTCTTAATTTTAAATTATTTTTATTTAGTTCTTCTTGGTTAAATCCACAATTGATTTGTTAATTTTAATTGTTTTTTTAATTTTAATTTAAATGTTAATGTTAATGTTAATGTTAATGTTAATGGTAATCTTAAAAATAAAGTTTTTCTCCCTCACGAACTAACAAACTAACAAACTAACAAACTAACAAACTAACAAACTAAGGAACTAATAAAGTCAGGTTTTGTAAGTAAGGTTTTGTTTTGTTTTGTTTTGTTTTGTAAGTAACGTAGGTATTTTAAAAAACATTAAAAGATTAAAAAATTAAAATATTAAAATATAAAAATATTAAAATATTAAAATATCAAGTGATTAAAGTCTTTCGTCGTTACTATGTTTAAGAAATCAAGTTTGATATACTAATATTATTTTGTAATTCTATTAATTGATAATTGATAATTTATAATTTATAATTTATAATTTATAATTTATAATTTATAATTTATAATTGATAATTGATCATTGAAAACCCCACAAATAAACTAATTCAATTTATCATTGTCTTATATAAAAACTATTTTATTTTATGTTAGCCTTAAGCTTAATTGACTAATTGACTAATTGAGTAATTGACTAATTGAGTAATTGAGTAATTGACTAATTGACTAAACACATAAACATACCTAATAACTGTTATCATATTAATGAATTTTTATTTTAATTTTAATAACAATAGCAATAATTCTAGGACTCTTAAGTGTCTTATTAGATATGTAAAAAAAATTTAATATTTCTAAATAACAAGAATAATAATAAGAATAATAATAAGAATAATAATAAGAATCCTAGGATGCTTGCTCTTAAGTGTCTTATTAGTTATTAGTTATTAATTATTAGTTATTAGTTATTAGTTATTAGTTATTAGTTATTAGATGAGCTAAATAATTAGGTTATTTATAATAAACATATTTTGTAATCGAGCGTTTATTTTTATCTTTAAACTTTAAACGTAGGCTATTAAAAATCAAATTCTAAGAACTAATTATAATTATTATGACAATGACAAATTTTTTTATTGATTTATTAGCTTGATCTACAATAATTTCCAGTGTTTTAGTAATTATTTCTGTAAATCCTGTTATAGCTGTAATTTTTTTAATTGCGGTATTTTGTAATGCTGCAGGCTTTTTAATTTTATTAGGAGTAGGTTTTATAGGAATTTCTTATATAATTTTATATGTTGGTGCTATTACTGTTTTATTTCTTTTTGTTATTATGATGTTTAATATTAAATTATCTGAAATTGGAAATACTCAAGCACAAATTAATGCTAATATGTCATTTGTTTTAGCTATTACTGGTTTATTTATTTATGAAATGAAATGAATTTTACCTTTTGCAGTTAATGATGTTTATGGTTTACCTACATTATTCTTACATCAAACTAATAAAATTTTATGAAATTCTAATTTTAGTCCTAATTTACTTAATAATGTTTTAATTACTGTTAATCCTCATAATGCGGATACAACATTTACTAACTTCTTGCAAATTGAAACACTTGGTGAAGGACTTTATACTTATGGAGCTCCATTACTTATTAGTTGTAGTATGATTTTATTATTAGCTATGATTGCACCAATTTTTATTTCAGGTAAATTTAAACATAAAAATAATAATAATGATTAAACATAACAATAATTAGTTAATTACTTCATTAGTTAATTACTTCATTAATTTAATTACTTTATTACTTAATTACTTAATTACTTAATTACTTAATTACTTAATTACTTAATTACTTAATTATTTCATTAATTCATTAATTCATTAGTTAATTAGTAAATTAGTCAACATCTTTAAACTTTCTCTAAGTAGCAATAATAAGAATCCTAGGAAAATAGCAAGAGTAAATATTAAATAACAAGCATAATAGAATCAGCAATAATCCATATAATCACATATAATCACATATAATCACATATAATGAGCATAATGACAATACAAATATGAGCATAATGATAAATATTTTAAAATTAGCAACAGAGTATAGATTAATTAAATTAAATAATATTTTACGCAAAAGAGTATAGATTAATTAAATTAAATTATATTTTATTTAAATTTTTATTTCTATTATTATTATTATTAATTATTATTATTATTATTATTATTATTATTATTATTATTAATTTTTGTTTATTTTTAAATATCTAAAATAGCAAAAATCATTTTTAAAAAAATGAATAGATTATAATTATGGTTCAATCTTTATATTTATATTTATATTTATATTTATATTTATATTTATATTTATATTTATATTTATATTTATATTTATAAAAAAAAACTATAACATTGAATCTTAAACTTTGGTTGGAGGTTTGAAAAGGGGTGGGATACATGCTGTGAAGGGTTGGATATTACTTTTGTTTTCAATTTTTCATTTTTAAATTTGGTAAAAAAAATTTTATTTTTGATAAGAGGACGGGACAGCATGAATTTTTCGTTTGTATTTTGAATAAGCCTAGGATTATTATTATTATTATTATTATTAATAAACCTTTTAGAATTATGAATGATTAATTTAACCTTTAATCAAAGCAAAGTAAGTGTAACAGTTACAGTTAATTTAAATTTTAATTTTAATTTTATTTTAATTTTAATTTGAATTTCCTAGGATAATTTATAATTTATAATTTATAATTTATAATTTATAATTTATAATTTAGAATTTAGAATTTCGAGTCTAATTTATATTAATAGTAAAAGTTATAGTTAGACTTAGAATTTATTTAAATAACAAGAGTTAGAGTAACATTAAATAACCCTAGTATTATTATTCTTGTTATTTTCCTAGGATTATTGTTATTCATTCTTATTATTGTTATTTAGAGAGTAAGAATAATAGTAATAGTCATAATGAGAGTAATATTAATAGTAAGATACATAATTATATTAAGAGTAAGAATCAAAGAAATCGTCAGAATAAAATTAAGATTTATATTAAGAGTAATATAGACTCAGTTATTAAATATTAAAGCAAAGGTACTACAATTCTTAAATTATTTTTATTATATATTATAATTATTATTATTATAATTATTATTATTATTATTATAATTGTTATTCTCTCCTAGGAATCTCAAATAAATAACATTAACAGAACAAACTTACTATTTAACAGTGAAGTAGAATAAGGTAAATTTAGGATTAATAAATATTCTTTCATAACATTCCGAATTGATTTATTTTATCTTTTTTTTTTAATTTTTTCCTAGGAATTTTTAATATATAATTATTAATTATTAATTATTAATTTCCGAGGCTGATTTAGAAATTATAAATTATATACATAAACCCCCCCTCTTAACTTTATTACCTATAAATAAGACAAGTTAATAACTTGAATGTAAAAATTTTACATTATATTATTTCTAGTGTATAAATTTTCTGTACTAGGATTATTACTCTTATTATTATTCTTGCTATTTAGAAACAACTCCTAGGCTTATTTAGAAAATTAAATATAAAGCTGAGATATAACAAACAAAGTATAAAATAAGAAATATACGAAAAAAAAATACAAAATATTAAATAACATGATCATACCTATAACTCTAATATTATTCATAGTAATAATTAATATTCTAAAGTACTTTATCGGTTTTCTGGCTGGTAAATTTAAAAATATATATTTACAAGTTTTATATTCGAATTGAAGCTTTGTAAGTAAAACTTCTTTTTATTTATTGTCTGCATTACCTATAACTAATGATATCTCTACAGTTACTAATAATTTTCTGGATACTCAAATGTTATTAATGGAATTGCCTTTTAATCATTGCTCTAATTATCAATTTGGAATTGCTGCAGGGTTTTACGAACCTGCAACTGGTCCTTTTCCCATGAGACCTGTAGATGAGGTGTTGCAATGATTACCCTTGATGAGTCCTATGAAAACACTTGAATTAACTGCAACTAAGAGACCACTTTTTGATCATGAAGGACAATCCTATATCAATAGACGAGCTTTTTTAGGTGACAAATTAACAGAACAAGAATATTATTTTTTATGGAATAATTTTTAGTATAAGTATTTAGATTAAGATTAAATATTTAATATTTTGCATATACCTTTGATTAAAACTAGATTAGCATTAGCAATACACTTTAGCATTAAAAAAAAGTGTTACAACAAAAAAAAATAATCTTATTTTTCATTAAGCATTAAGAAATAATCATTAAGCATTAATCATTAATCATTTAGCATTTAGCATTAAGCATTAACCAATCATAATGAAGCATTCATCCAAATCCAAATCCAAATCCACAAAATTTTATAAATTTAACTCATTTACACTTAACATTTTACAATTTTAATTTAACAAGGTTATTTGTGTAAATTCTAAATAACAAGAATGAATAACAAGAATCCTAGGATTACTCACTCTTATTATTAAATTCCAATTTTATATAAACACTAACCCCTATACACATGTACACATGTACACCAGCGTTTTCGTGGTTAATTTCATTTATAAATAGCAAGAATAATAACAAGAATGAATAACAAGAATGAATAACAAGAATGAATAACAAGAATCCTCGGATTTTTAATTTAAATTTCAATTTCAATTTAGACCTAGGTTATTTTTGTTGGTAATTAGTTTTTACTTTTTACTAGATATATAAATATTTAACATTTAAAATAATACACAAACTAAGCAAGAATCCTGTACACATCTACACCTTTACACCTTTACGGTTAACTGTACATCTAGGTTATTTTTTAATGACATTTTAATTTTACTAGATATATAAATAAATTTATAATTAAAAAGAATATTAGTAATAACCAATATAAATTAATAAATTAATAAATTAATAAATTCATAAATTAATAAATTAATAAATTAAAACATATTTTATTGTCTTTTCTTTTGCTTTTTGTTTGTTTGTTTGTTTTGTTATATATTACTTATTAACATTAACATTAACATTAACATTAACATGAACATTAACATTAACATTAACATTTACATTAAGAAAGTTAACAATCCGAAACCGAACTCGAACTCGAACTCTAACTCGAAACCGAAGTAGAAATCGTAAGTAAAAGAGTAAGTAGTTTAAATTATTTCTTATGTTAGACGCTATCAATATAAATAAACACAAATCTAAAAATGTTAACAGCAGCTAAATACATAGGAGCAGGAATCGCTTGCTCAGGATTAATCGGAGCTGGACTAGGTATCGGTAATATCTTCGCTTCTTTAATCTCTTCTACAGCTAGAAACCCTCAATTAAGAGGTCAATTATTTGCATATGCTATCTTAGGTTTTGCCTTAGCAGAAGCAACTGGTTTATTCTCTTTAATGATTGCTTTCTTAGTATTATACTCATAATTTGTTATATCTTATTCTAAAATCTGATATTAAATTATATTATATTATATTATATTATATTATATTATATTTTATTTTATATATATAAATATTGATATTAATAAAAAAAATATCTTAATTTTGTGGGAAATTTCTAAATAGCAAGAATCCTCGGATTTTTAATTTCTATTTAGACAATCAAATATAACTACGTTACGAATAAAACAAGTATCAAATCTATAAAAAGTATAAAAATAAACTTGTATAATCTTTTAAAATAAATTTAAAATAATACAAAAACAACAAAAAAACTATCAATCATTTTAACAATAAAAATATAATCTAACCCCTTTACGAATATATAAACTATATAAACTATAAAATAAAATTGTATAATCTTATAAAAATAAAATAATACAACAAAAAAACTATCAATCATTTTAACAATAACAATATAATCTAACCCCTCTACGAATATATAAACTATATAAACTATAAACATAAACTTGTATAATCTTATAAAAATAATAAAAAAAAAAAACTATCAATCATTTTAACAATAAAATCTCCACTCTACGAATATAAATACAATAATTCTAAATAACCCTATATTACAACAACCAACAGTCCTAGCGGTTTCTTGCGACACAAAAATTTTAGGACTCTTACTCTTATTATTGATAACAATAAGAAAAAAAAATCAATTCAGAATGAATAATCCTAGGAGGAAAATTTAAAAGGTTTTTTGCTGGGATCATCTCCATCACGATCTTACCTATCCAGCTTAAACTCCATATTAATTTAAAATTAAAAATTTAAACACTAAATGTTCTAATGTTCTGTAGCAATAGGCAATACAAATGTTCTATAGCAATACAAAATAAAAATAGGCATTAGGATTATAAGATTTTAATAATAATTAGAATAATTTTAATAATAATAATATGAATAAATAAAGAAGAAAGCAGATAGCAGATAGCATAAATTATAAATTATAGAATAAAGCAGAAATAATAGAAATAGAAATAGAAGCAAGGATAAATTAGAAACTTTAATTTCTATAAGGAATTTTAAAATTTGTATAGTCGAATTTGGAGTTTTGAGTTTGGAGTTTGGAGTTTGGAGTTTGGAGTAGTCTTTTTTATATTTATAATTGTATTTATATTTATATATATATATATATATATTTATATTTATATTAATTTATTTTCTTATTAAATATTAAAGTAGTATATTTTTAAATTCTTAGTTAAATTTTAAATTGTTAATACTATTAATAGAATGATTAACTGTGATTATTATTATTATTTATTATAAATTAATTGTATAATAACTAAATAATACAAGAAAGTAATATAAGAAAAATTATCATAATTCAATTATTAAGATTAATATTTTTATTTATATGATTAAATATTAATATCTTTTGACTATTATTATATAGATTATAAATATATTATATAGATTGTAAATAGATTATAATAAATTATTAAATGATAAATAAATAAGTTTATGTTTATGTTTATGTTTATGTTTATGTTTATGTTTATGTTTATGTTTATGTTTATGTTTATGTTTATGTTTATGTTTATTAAAAATAATTATATATAACATTTAAAGTGTTGTATTTAAATTTAAAAGAGTTAAATATTAACATAATTAAATAATTATAGAATAACAGAATAACAGAATAAAAGAATAACAGAATTACAGAATAACAGAATAACAAAATAACAGAATATTTATACTTATATATGGGCAGGTGACCGATTGGTAATGGTGGTTCTCTGTAAAAGAATTGGTCTTTGACCGTTAGAGGTTCGATTCCTTTGCTGCTCAACTTAAACAATTTAACAATTTAACAATTTAAAAATTTAACAATTTAACAATCTAACAATTTAACAATTTAACAATTTAATACTAAAATAAAAACAAATAAAAAAAATAAAAAATATTAAAAAATATTAAAAAAAGGATTTAGTCAACAGTTGGGGGTATCTTTCTTTATACTTTATAACCACATAATCCTCAAACATCATACAATACATCCCTGAGTTAATCTTAATCTTAATCTTTTTCAAAAATAAAGAAAAAAATGACTTAAACTTAAACTTCAACTTCAACTTAAACTTAAACTTAAACTTAATCTTCCGAATAAACTTAATCTTCCGAATCAGATACAGATTCCGAATCAAATTAAAATTAAAATTAAAATTAACAATTACAATTAACTTAAAAGTAGTTCAGTTAAACATATTTTTTAGTTTTACTATTAAAATTTATTACATTATAAAATATAATAATAAATATAACCAATCAAAAAATTTAATATTGAGTTATATTTCTCTATTTTACTTAATAAATTTAATTGTTATTTGATAAATCTAAAAGATTATTCGTTTTATAGTCTATAAAAACAACAGTCTATAATTTAATCAGCTATGAAATTACCAATTTGGATAAATAATTCTATTAATGTTAAATAATAACTCATAACTTATAACTTATAACTGTTAAATTATATTACCATGGAATAATTGCTAATTGTAAAAGTGAAAATCTTCTTAGCCTTAATAAATTATAAAATATAAATTATAAAATATAAAATCAAAAATATAAATTATCAAATATAAATTATAAAATATCAAATATCAAATATCAAATATCAAATATCAAATATCAAATATAAAATATAAAATATAAAATATCAAATATAAAATATAAAATATAAATTCATAAATATAAATTCATAAACAAAATACAAATATCATGGTACCAAGGCTATTACCCATGTTTAATATATTATCATTTTTTTTCTTGACCTTTATTTTAGTGTTAAGTGTCAAGTATTAAGTGTTAAGTATAAAGTGTTAAATGTTAAGTATTAAGTGTTAAGTGTTAATTGTTAAGAATAATACATTCATTTATATTAAACTTTATAACTTTAGTACTTTACTACTTTAGTATTTTATAAGTTTAAGAAAGGTTAAAAATCTTATTATTCTTTTTCTGGCATATAGCGATGTAAATATGTCTATTCTTCGTCCTAAGGTTGAAATTAAAATGTCTATTATTCTTTATTTTGTTCTTTTTTTCTACATTAACAACATAATATCTTAATAAATACATATTTTAGTTTATATAACATATATAAGATCTAGAACTTATATAATAAATATACATATATAATATATTTAAGAAATTACCTTGTTCGAGATATATGACAACAGATAATCTAAATTACCCCCATAATCTTACTATTATGTTAATAGTAAAAAACCCAAAATACTACGAATAACTTTTTTTTTTTATGAATAATATATTTACATGCTATATTCAGTATTTAACTGAAATTCATTTCTTTTTATTTTTGTCAATTTTATTAAGTTACGTTTTATTTTCTTTCATATTAAATAATGATCTAAATACAAAATTTCATCAATCCTTAGTTAAAACTCTAAAAGTCATCTTTATAATCTTTATAATTATTACAATTATTATGCTTCTATTATCATTAAATACTACTATTAATTGTGACGATTTAAATGATTCTATTTCTGCTACATTAAATGTTAATGTTACGCCTAATGCATTGGTTGAAATAAGTAATGCTGGGACTACAGCTGCAGGACAATTAGGTTTAGGTTCAGCTATTGGAGGTGGGATGGTAGCGAGTGCTAAAATGATAGCTTCATCAAGTTTACCACCACTTCAAAAATTAGCTATTTTAAGTGCCGGTGGAGTGGTAGCAGGTGCAATTCACACAGGATTCACAAGTTTAAATAGAAGTTTAGCTATGTCTCAACTTCAATCTAAATCTGCTAATATTTTAACTGGAATTAAAGGATCTACCGTTCAATCTAATAATACTCCATTTCCAGATCTTTTTATAAACTCTCCATTTGAATTTAGTATTTTAGATTTCAATTGGTTACCTATTGATTTGTCTAACCCAATACTTGTTGTTTTATTTTCAATTTTTATTTTAAATCTAGTTTCTTTAATGTTATTATTTTTATTAACAATCTCATTATTAGGTAGATTTTTTTATAATAAGGATAATAAATCTTTATGAGTAGATAGTTTTTTTAGCCACAAATTTTTTGGTATTAAATTTAAATCTTTTATTAAATTATTAATCAAAATGTATGGTAAAGCTAATTTGACTAATATTGTTATAATTATATTTATTTTAATAATAGCTTTATTAGCTTCAAATTATTTGTTATTTCAAATTTTAATTAATTTTCCTTTAATAGTTAAAATATATTTAGCAAATTTTTAAATATTATTTAATAATATAATAACAATTACATTAACAATAATACTAACAATTTATATAAACAATCATTTAACAAATTCCTCCTAGAATTATTATTCTGATTATTATTATTTAGCCAATAAACATACTTTATAAGTTATAGTTCATAGTTTATAATTTAAATTTTATAATTCATAGTTCATAATTCATAGTTAAGAATTCATAAGTCATAGTTCATAGTTCATAGTTCATAGTTTATAGTTCATAGTTCATAGTTCATAGTTTAGAGTTCATAATTAATATAAATAACATCTTTTTGTTGTTTTACATAATAACCCCCTATACTAGTCCTAACACTAAAAATATTATTTTATTTTCTTTTTTCTTAAAATAAACCTAAGTAAACATTATCTAAGCATTAACTATAATCACGCATCACGCAATAATAAAAACTTTTTGTGCGGATTTTGGATTTTATCTTTACCAATAATTTTCCGTTTACTGTCTTTTATAAATAATAAATAATAAATAATAAATAATAAATAATATATAATAAATAATAAATAATTAACATAACCAATAAATATAAGCAATTAACTAATAAACAATAACCAATTTAGAACTATATAATTATTGTTAAGCTACAATTAGAAATTAGAAATTAATAATCCTAGGATTACTCACTCTTATTACTCACCTTTAAAAAATTACAAACAAAACAATTACAACCGAATAAAGAAATAAAGAAATTAAGAAGTTAAAGAATTTTTTTTAAGAAATAAAGCAATAAAGTATTTAAATTTTAACGGATTCTTGCTTGCAATAATATAAATAATAATAATTATAATTTATAAATAAGAATAAGAATAAGAATTAGAATTAGAATAACAATAAGAATCAAGGCAGAATAACAGATTTTAATATAAATAAGAATAAAAAAATAATTAGAATTATAGAATAATAATAAGAAATCCTAACATTTACACTAACACTAACAAAGAGAGTTCTTGTAAAATTTATTTAATTCGAGTATTCGTATCTACATAACGCTCATCTTTCGTAAATTATGCTTGTCAAACATTAATAGTAATAGTTATAGTTATAGTTATAGTTATAGTTATAGTTATAGTTATAGTTATAGTTATAATATTAGTAATAGTAATAGTAATAGTAATAGTAATAATAATAGAAATAGTTATAAGTCGGTTCTGAATCTGAATGTTGTTTGTTGTAACACTAACACTTTTTTTTCAGAGTAATAGTAATAGTAATAGTAATAGTTATAGTAATAATAATAATAGTAAGTTCGTAGTAGTAATAGTAATATTAATATTAATAATAAATTTATCATAATTAATAAAGTTAAAATTCACATATCAAATAATATAAATATATCTTAATTTTATTTTATATCTATAATTATTTATTATATTAAAAATAAATTAAATCTAAATTTAAATTAACATGATTATAAATAACTTTAGATTAAAAGTGGTTAAATTGTTTATTTGTAATAAAGCTAATAAAATCTAATAAAATCTAATAAAATCTAATAAATCTAATAAAGCTAATAAAGCTAATAAATTAAATAAATCTAATAAATTTTAATACCTTATAGATCCTTTCGTATAATAGGTTAATATAACTATCTTTCGCATAGTTTATGCCAGTTCGATTCTGGTAAGGATCGTGTTTTTCATCTAATTATTAAATATGTAAATTAAAAATATTTAATAATTATATTTTCCGTATTATAATATAAAATATTAATATACTAAAATACAAAATTACTAACATACTAAAATAATAAAATACTAAAATAGTTAAAGACTTCAATATTTAAATACTGAAATTTTTACTAAAGGAAACTTGATCAATCTCAATTATTTCTTAATTATTTCTCTCTCTAAGTAGCAAGAATCCTAGGAAAAAACAATAGCAAGAATCCCAGGATTATTATTATTATTTTTATTATTATTATTTAAAAAACAATAGCAATAATAAGAGTAAGAGTCCTAGGACTAATTAATTATTTTCATTGACTACCAATATCTTTAACTTAAAATCTTAAAATTAAACTTAAAATTAAACTTAAACTTCAACTTAAACTTCAACTTTAAATTATAAATTAAATTAAACAAAGTTCTATTTTCAAATATTTAAATGTTCAAAATCTTCATGTTGGAATTTGCAAGTGAGTGGAATGATTGGAATAAATAATATTTCCAAATTTAAATTTATTAGTTTTTTATTTTTATATTTTTATATTTTGTTTTATTTTTTTATTTTTAAATAATAGTAATAGTATTTGTTAATAAATAGGGTAGCAACAAATTCATAATAATAATAATAATTTTAAGCAAGTTATAGGAATGGTTTACATTGGTAAGTTAAAACGATTGCTAATTGTTGGGTTAAGGCCTTTAGGTGTTCGAATCACCTCTATTCCGTATTTTATTTTTATTATTCTATTATTCTATTATTCTAATATTATTTTATAATTATAATTATTTTTGTTTTTATTATTTTATATTTATATTATATTTATATTTATATTTATATTTATATTTATATTTATATTTATATTTATATTTATATTTATATTTATATTTATATTTATATTTATTAGCATAACATTGTTTTATTTATATTTATATTTATATTTATATTTATATTTATTTATTATCCTTCAGAAAACCTTTTTAAAATCATAACCAATGACTACGGCAATTAAATATTTTTTAAATATTTTTTAAAGAATACTATTACTATTTTCCTATTTTACTATTATTTTATATTTTCATCTATAATTTATACTTCTATACTTCTATAATTCTATACTTCTATACTTCTATATTTCTATAATTCTATACTTCTATACTTCTATAATTCTATACTTCTATATTTCTATAATTCTATACTTCTATAATTCTATAAATCTATACTTCTATACAGAGACAATATTCTAATTGACTTATTCAAATTAATCAAATTTTATTGTTATTATTTTTATTATTTTTATTTATATTTATATTTATATTTTTATTATAATTATTATTATTATTATTTTTATAATATACCTTTATATTATACTAAGTTTATAAACTATTATACATTTAAATATTTTATATATATATTAAATTTTAATTCTAATTATTTAATAATTACAGGCATACCTAACTAAACCTTAATAATTTAAGCAAGTATATGAATTATAATATATAATAATAACATTGTGTAAATTAAGATTAAGATTAAGATTCATATTAAAATTAAGAGTTTAAGAATCCACACATAATGTAATTAATTATAAATTTATTATTATTATTTCTTAAGGTAAAATTTTATATATACAGTACAAGTACAAGTACAAGTACAAGTACAAGTACAAGTACAAGTAAAAACTAATATATATTAATAATATAATATTTAACAGATTCAAATAAAAATCAAACAACAAATCAAATCTAAATACTTAATACTTAATACTTAATATTTAATACTTAATACTTAATAGTTAATACTTTATACTTTATACTTAATACTTAAAAGTTACAAGTTCATACTTTATACTTAATACTTAAAAGTTAATACTTAATACTTAATACTTAATAACTTTACCTTTAATAGTTAATACTTAATACTAAATACTTAATACTTAATACTTAAAAGTTAATACTTAAAAGTTCATATTTAATACTAAATCCTTAAAAATTACAAGTTAATAGTTAATACTAAATAGTTAATAGTTAATAGTTAATAGTTAATAGCTTTACCTTAAATACTTAATCCTTAATATTTAATATTTAATATTTAATAAATAGTGTTATAAGTTATAATTAATATTAGTATTTAAATAATTTAAACATTAATAAAAATAAGAATAAGAATAATAATAATAATAATAATAAGACTAATAATAAAAACAATAAAAATAATAATAATAAAAATAAAAATAAAAATAAAAATAATAAAAATAATAATAAGAATAAGCTTAATTAGACAACAGAGCTGAATTGTGTATACTTGTTTTTGTCTGTTCTGAATGAATTGGCTTTATTCAACTAATGCTAAAGAAATCGGAACGCTTTATCTAATGTTTTCAATATTTGCAGGTATGATTGGAACTGCCTTTTCATTATTGATTAGATTAGAATTATCAGCTCCCGGGGTTCAATTTTTAGCAGGAGATCACCAACTTTTTAACGTAATAATTTCAGCTCATGCTCTTATCATGATTTTCTTCATGGTTATTATAGTTAAAACTGACCTTGATATTTTCAAATACAACATTGTAAATTTTTCTAATACTCTAATAAACTTAAAAAATTGAAGTGCTAGAAAAGGAGTAACTTCTACTATTCCTTCAAATAATAATAATTCTAATAATGAAAATCCTCCATTTCCCTCTGAAAAGTATCTTATTGTTGATCCTCATGAGAACCGGTTTTCAGGTGGATTAATAGCTAAAGCAGCTACTTTGGCTAAGGGTGTTTATATTTTTGAAACTCCTTCCGGTCATACATATGTAGGTAGCAGTATTAATTTATTTGTAAGGGTAACTTCATATTTCTATAATTCTATTTTAAAATCTGGAACACGAGCTGTACTTGTATATTTTTTTTTTGTTTACACATGGATTTGAAGGTGTTGTATTAACTCTTTATGTAATGAATCCTAATTCAAGTATTGAACAAATTTTAATAATGGAACAATACTTTTTAGATCATTATTTTAATCATCCTTTGAATTTGAATACAGATAATATAGCTTCAGGTTCAGGGAAACACTATCCTATGTCTGAAACGGCCAAACAACGTTTACGAAAACAAAGAGGTATTGCATTTTTTATTTATGATATTACCACTGCAAGTTTAGTGGGAATGTTTGATTCTAAAACACATGCGTTTTTAAAATGCATATGAGTATAGATCACCGTACATTGGATGATTGTTTAACTAATGGAACTTTATATTTAGGGAGATTTATAATATCATTAGAGATTATGACAGAACTGCATCATTCTTTTGAACCTTCATTATCGTTAACTGAATTTAAAGATTTAATAAATTACGTCAAAGTTGAATACAGGATAACAAATCAACCCGTTAGAAAACAATTTACGGCCTTAAATGTTAAAAATCCCTCATCTCCTTTGTGCGGTACATATAATAGCATAGGAGAGTTCGCAAGAAAGATTAATGTAGATAGAGGATCTATACGACCCTATATTAATGGAGAAAAACCTGCCGGTTCTTTATATAAAAACGAATGGTTGTTATCTTCTATTAATGAATAGCTATTATTTGAAAATGAATATTAAAGTATATTAGTTTATTTATATGTTTATATGTTTATATTATCCCCCTCTCTTCAGCTTATCATATAATTGGGGGCTTGGAAAGGGGTTAAGTTATTGGCATAGCCGGGAAATTTAGAAATATTTTTCTTTCATCCAAATATTTGCTGGAACATCCTAAAGAACTAAGTAATTGTAAAAATAAAATATCTTAGGTTATGATTATAGAATTAGGTTTCTATATGAAATGGGTAATCAGCAGGAAACTTTAACTTTAAAATAGTTCCTCAGAGACTACACTCGGATATCTTAACTATGTATTGTTTTTTTTCTGTTATCAAAAAAAAAACAGATAATAGAAAGACAAAGAAATAGTCCGACTCACATTGAAAAATGGAGATAAAAATCGTATGCCAGGTCTTGTAGGTGGATTCGGAAATTACTTATTACCAGTTCAAGTAGGTGCAATCGATATGGCTTTCCCTCGATTAAATAATATCTCTTTCTGATTATTACCTCCTTCACTAATATTACTATTACTTAGTTCATTAGTGGAAAATGGTGTTAACTCCTTCTAAATTCTTAAAAAAAAAGATTCCAAATTCTTATAACCCAAACAAAAGATTTTTAAATTGAGCGCCTTTATAACCTATATCTTATTACTTATTACTTAATACTTATTACTTATTATCATCATTATTATATTTATAATCTCTTTAAATTATAATTATAATTATAAAAATAAGTCATATATCTCTGATAATATAAAGGTATAATGTTATAACCAATAAAACTATATGCTGGAAATCTTTTTATATGTATTATTTATATTTATATTTATATTTATATTTATATTTATATTTATATTTATATTTATATTTATATTTATTTATATATTTATTTCTATATTTATATTAGATTAATTTTGTTTAATTTTTAAATTTAATACATAAAAACCTTTAAAAAGCTAATCAGCAAGGTAATAATGTTTACCTTCCGAGATTTTACGTTTTAATTTTATAATCTTATAAAGTAAAATAAAATCCTAATTATCTTAAATTAAATATAATTACTAGTTCTAGTATCTAGTACAAGTTAATTTTTATTCTTTCTTAAACTTTCTCCTATTAACTTTAAATTTATTTAAGATTTATTTTTAATTGGCTGGTACAGGATGGACAGTATATCCTCCATTATCAAGTATACAATCTCACTCAGGTGGAGCTGTTGATTTAGCTATCTTCAGTCTTCATCTTGCAGGAGTTTCATCATTACTGGGTAAAATATTAATATTAATATTATTTATATTTAATTGTGCTCAATCATAATTACATAATTAGTAAGTATAACTATAACTATAATTATAAGAATTACTATATTATTAATATTGATTAAAATTTACTATATGCTAATAACTGATACTGATATTTATTTTTAATCTGTCATGTTTAGCAGGTTAGACAAAAACTGTTTATTTTTTACAATTTTTATTATTATAAGTCATACATATTTATATTTATATTTATATTTATATTTATATTAATATTTATATTTATATTTATTAGCATAATATTGTTTAATTTAAACAACTAACCTTAGAGACTTTATGTAAAAATAATTTATAAGTTATAAGAAAAAGTCCAATTTTATATTTTAACAGTTTATATTATTTTATTTTACTGTAAATATAATAATAAGGCAATAAATTTCATAGTAACTGTAAATAATATGAGAACAAATGGTATGGGAATGCATAAATTACCGTTTTTGTTTTTTTAAGTTAAGTAACAAGAATCCTAGGATGCTTGCTATTTAGAGTTGTTTGTATTGAAAAAATAATGTGTTATTTTAATAATAATAATAATAATAATAATAAAAATATTAACACAGAATTAAAATTTAATATACATAATAGCGATCTTAACTTTAAATATACATAATAGCGATATAATCTAACTAATTTATTTTAGAAAGAATAATATAATAATTCCTAAATGTAGAGAATTTTACTAAACTTATAATACTTAATTTATATTTATATTTATAATTATAATTATATTTATATTTAAGAACTGTCTTATTTATTATTTATTATTTATTATTTATACTAAAAATAATTTAAAGTTAAAATTTATATTGTTTAAATTTATCTACAGATTAATAAATGCTTTAATAAACCTTAATAATTTTAAGTATCATTTACAGTAATAATCTTAGAGACTATACGGAATTTTCATTTTATTTTTATTATTATTATTTATTTATATTTATATTTATATTTATATTTATATTTATATTGATATTCTTATTTTGAAATGAAATAGTCCTAATCAGTAAAATTTTAATTTAATATTCTTAATTTATTATTTATTTGATTTGTATTTGTATGAAGTATATATGTAACAGCAATTTTGTTATTATTATCTTTACCTGTTCTAGCCGGTGCAATTACAATGTTACTTACAGATAGAAATTTTTCAACTAGTTTTTATGATGCTGCTGGTGGTGGGGATCCTATTTTATACCAACATCTATTCTGATTCTTTGGTCAAGGATGGCCCTATTTAATATAAATTTTAAATTCAAATTGCGCTATATGCTGGAAACTTTTAGGTATTATGCACTAACACAATAGTTTAATTAGGTTTAATTAGGATATTTTATTTAATTAATATTAATAAATGTTAGTTTCAAAGAAGACATATGATCCGTATAGGTAATCAGCTAGTAACTAAACTAAAGTATAAATTAAAATAATACTTAATAGTACTTCATAGACTACACGCGCAACATATTACTCACTTAAATATTTTTATATTTATTTTTATATTTTTATGAAAAGACAATTAAATAAATGATTAACTAAATTTATTATTGATGATTGATGATTGATGATTGATGATTGATGATTGATGATAAGAAAAATACCTTATTATAGATTTAAATATAATTTTTATTCTAACTGCTAACTGCTAACTGCTAACTGCTAATCTGCTAACTGCTAACTGCTAATTGCTAACTGCTAATTGCTAACTGAAATGACTGTTTATAATATCTTAGCTTTATTTATAATAACATTATTTCTAACATATTATTTATAGTAATTTATTTATAAAAATTATTTATATTTATAAAAACGATATTTTATTAAAATTTACCTTAATTAACAATTACAAAATATAAAAATAGCAGAATAGTAATAATGATGATATAGTCTAAACAAAAAAAGTAACTTAAAATTTAAATTATTTTAATCTTAAGTGTGATGTAAACTGATGGAGCATCCCGAAGTTAATTTCCGACCCTTATCCAAACCGTTTTAAATCTTTTTAAACTTTCATTTTAATTATCAATCTTTATTTTTCCTACTTTTCCTTTCAACTAACATGTAAATTATTTCCTCACTTTCTTAATTCCTATTCTCAGTTTTTCTTTTGATTTTTAAGCAGGATGAATCTTCTTTTAGTCGGTTTTGTTTCTAAATTTCAAACTCAAACTAAAAATATATTGGTTTCTAAAGCCTAAACCTTTTTTCTTTGATAATGATAATAGCAGGAATCCTTTAGTATTTCGTTTTAGTATTTAATCCTTTTCTCTTTAATTTGGTGAGTTTTCGAGAGTGCATAACAATTTGGACAAAGTGGTAGTAATGTTTTATCATAAAATTTAAATCTCTTATTAAAATTAAAATTAAAATTCAAAATCAAAACTTTTTTTTTTACATAGTTATATATTATAAAAAATTATAATTTAAATATTTATATTTTTGTTTTTACTCTATCCATTATTATAATAATATCCTTTTAAAAGAAGCAATAAATAACTTAAGATAATTCTATTGATTTCAAGTATTAATCGCTTTATTAATATTATTTAAAATAATTCTAGTACAAATTAAAGAACACATAAACATTACAAATTACAAATAACAAATAACAAATAATTAACAATGACAAATAACAAAACTCAAGATAATTTGACTTCTAAGTTTAAAAATAAACAACTTCATCATACAAAACCAGAAACTGATGAAGAATTCGGTCATTATTTAGCAGGTTTAATCGATGGTGATGGATACATTAGTAAAGGTCAAATAAAAATTTGTTTTAATATTTTAGATTTACCATTAGCTCAATATATAGTTTCTAGACTAGGTTGTGGTATAATATATAAAATTAAAGATAAAAATGCTTATAGTTTGCAATTTCACAAATATTCTGAAAAAAAAAAAATTTTAGATTTAATTAATGGAAAGTTAAGAGGTACAATTAAAATTAATCAAGTAACCAAATTATTAAATTATCCTTTATTCATCACAAGATTTCCAGATTTAATTGATTATAAATTTAACTATTCTGCCGATTTAAATAATTTTTGATTATCCGGTTTCTCAGATGCCGATTCTAGTTTTCAAATTAAAATGATTAATAGAAAAAATCGAAGAAATAATACTGAAATTAGGTTATCTTATCAAATAGATCAAAAAACTTCTTATTTATTACAAATTATCAAAAGCTTTTTAGGAGGAAATATAGGACATAGAAAAAAAAATGATACTTATTATTATTCTTCTACTAGTTTTATAAAAGCTCATAATGTTATTAATTACTTTGATAAATTTAATCTATTATCATCTAAATACCTTAATTATTTAAAGTGGAAAGAAGCATACTTAGTAATTCAAGCGAAAGAACATTTAGAATTATCAGGAATAGATAAAATTAAAGGTTTAAAAAATTCTATGAATAACTTTTCAAAAGATACTTTTGATTTATTAACTAAAATAGATATAATAGAAATTGATAATGATACAGATTTAGATTTAGATTTAGATTTAGATTTAGATTTAGACGAAGATACAGATATTCATACAGATAAATAATTTAATTCATTATTAATTACCTCGTCGATAAGCTTAACCTATTAACAAATTAACAAATTAACAAATTAACAAATTAACAAATTAACAAATTAACAAATTAACAAATTAACAAATTAACAAATTAACAAATAAAAAATAAAAAAGAATCATAAGCTCTATACTAAAATTAACTATAATTTCCATATACTAATTTTTCACTTTACTAAATATTTATTAATAATAAGAATGAATAACAAGAATAATAAGCCTAGGACTCTGATTATTCACTCTAACTCTTATTATTGCTAATTAGACATGATTAATTAACGAAAGAAAATAACGCATTCACGAAAGCAATTTAAAGTAACGCATTCACGAAAGCAATTTAAAGTAACGAATGTGGGTGCAGGACTATTAACTCTTAACTCTTAATTCTTAACTCTTAACTATTAAGTCTTAAGTGCGCAGTGGACTGAAGTTGTTCTTAGTTATTAAAAAAGAATTAGAATTAGAATTTACACTTGGATACTTTATAATTTTTAAAGAATAGAAAGACGTAATAAAGGAAATACTTACTTAATAAATATAATATAATATAATATAATATAATATAATATTAATAAGCTAAAATAAATAAAAATAAAAAGAAACAAAAATAAAAGGATATAATACAATGCTTCGTAATTTTGCTATATGCGAGAACTACTTTCTAAACTTTATAAACTTTATAAACTTTATAGTTTGTTTTAAATACTACATCTAAATTTTATATTTATTTTATTTATTAAATTTATATAATAGTAACAAAGTTAAAACAATGAGTATATTCGCAAGTAATGGTTTAGTTTAAATTATAAAATATAAAATATCAATTTTGTACAAAGTTAATCACTTTCTAGTTCTAGAATATATTATAATATTAAATAATATTAATAATTTCTATAATATATATAATATATATAATGTATATAATATATATAACTATATAAAGATAATTTTATATTACAAATTTAAATTTAACTAATTATTACTTCAGAGACTTTACGCAATAGATTTAGTTAGGTATTATCAATTATCAATTATAAATTATCAATTATCAAGTATCAAGTATCAATTATCAAAAAAAACTTAATTTAACTTTAACTTTAATTTAACTTTAACTTTAACTTTTACTTTTACTTTTAAACAACTTAAAATTTTGGTCCTTTAGATTAACTTGGTGTAAACAGTTAGTTTAAATATTAATATTCATTTTATAAAGGTTAAAGGTTCAAGGTTCAAGGTTCAAGGTTCAAGGTTCAAGATAATAAAAGATTTAATTGATTTATGTTAGATTTCTTGTTAATGTATAATGTATAATGTATAATGTATAATGTATAATGTATAAAGTAAAATTTATAATGTACTAAAATCAAAGAAAAAGTCCTATTATTAAATAATGTAATGTATAAAAATAGTTAATATTATTTATTTCATTATAAAAATAATTGATATATTTTAATTATACCAGGATTCGGAATCGTTAGTCATATTGTGTCAACATTCTCAGGTAAATCTATCTTCGGTTATCTAGGAATGGTATATGCGATGTTCTCAATTGGAATCCTTGGATTCTTAGTATGAAGCCATCATATGTTTAGTGTAGGTCTTGATGTGGATACGCGAGCATATTTTACTGCAGCAACAATGATAATTGCAGTTCCAACAGGAATTAAAATTTTCTCTTGGTTAGCAACATTCTACGGTGGTAGTTTAAGATTCACTACTCCATTAATCTTTACTATTGGATTCATAGCTCTATTTACAATAGGTGGATTAACAGGGGTTATTTTATCTAATGCTAGCCTAGATATTTCATTCCACGATACATATTATGTTGTAGCACACTTTCATTATGTTCCAAGTATGGGAGCTGTTTTTGCATTATTTGCGGCTTTCTACATGTGAACACCAAAAATTCTTGGTAAAACATACAATGAATTCTTAGGTAAAGTACATTTCTGAACATTATTTGTTGGAGTTAATGTAACTTTCTTTCCACAACATTTCTTAGGGCTTGCCTCTATGCCTAGAAGAATTCCAGATTATCCTGATGCATTTAGTGGATGGAATGCGGTTTCAAGTTTTGGGTCAATAATATCTGTAATAGCAACTATTTTATTTGGTTATATTATTTATGATATTTTTGCTAACCAACCTACATGTTCTAATAATCCTTGAGCAGTGCCTTCTTATTTTACATCTATATCAGAATTTAATAATGAAACGGATACAGCTACAACTTTAGAATGATCATTATCTAGCCCAATTCCATTACACGCATTTAAAATGTTACCAGTTCAATCTTAATTGATCTTAATTGATAATATTTTAATTAATCTAACAGAGTTATTTAACTTTAACACAATATATAGACAATATATATAATATATACAATAAACCCACTCTAATTAAAAATAAAAATAAAAAATTAAATTTAAATGAACTTAGAATATTAGATTTTAAATAGTTAACAGAAGAAACCTTTTTGTAATTGTGAAGTATATTACTTTATACAGATACAGAACTGTTTGTTTGTTATTTATTTTATATTTATATTTTAGTTATAATTATAATTATATATTAACATTAACATTAATATTTACATTATAAATTAAACATTATAAATTTTACATTATACATTATACACTTTCTTTTTTATAAAGATACCCTCAATATCTCATTATAAATGTAGTTTTTAAACGTTTAATTAATTTAAACAGTTTTTAGCAGTTTATTACCTATATGGTAGAGATAGTTCTTCAATTAAAAATAATATTTATTATTATGTTTTATATAAGAGCCTTAATACATGAAAATTATAATAAGATGCCTCAACTAATTCCATTCTATTTTATTAATCAAATATCATTTTCATTCTTAACATTACTAGCATTAATTTATATTTTTTCTAAATATATTTTACCTTTGTTTACATTTCAACAAGTAATTAGAATGTATATCACTAAATTAAATAACAAATAAACTAACCCCTCCACTTTGCACTTCTGCACTTCTGCACTTCTGCACTTCTTAATTTGCATTTCTAATTAAGATAATATAAGATAAGATAAGATAAGCTAAGCTAAGATAAGATAAGCTAAGCTAAATTAATATATATTAAATAAATAATATAAATAAGATATATTAAATAAATAAGATAAATAAGATAAACTTAATAAATTAAATAAATTAGCACTAATATTCGAAAATTAACTTAACTTATAAATGAGTAAAAGTTATTAACTGACTATTACTCTAAATAAGAAATAAGCCTAGTATTCTTATTATTATTCTTGCTATTTAGACTCTGACTTTTATTAAAAAACTGTACCTTCGTTCTGGATTTTGTAAAAAAAAAACTGAATATAATAAATAAAAATTATCAAAATAATAATAATAAATATAACCCATATTAAAAAATACAATTTTATAATTAACATCATTTTAAAATTTCCACAGCGACAATGACTATTAATTTAAAAATAAAAAAATAAAAAACTAAGACTAATTTGGATCTTGGATATTGGATGTTGGATTAATCTAAGTTTACAACTGTAATAAACTTAATGAAGTAAAATAATAAATGCACATATATATTTTAAATAAAAAAAATAACATACTTACAACATATATTTAAAAAAACAACTAACAACTAACAAATAACAAATAACAAATAAAAACTAACAAATAACAACTAAAAATTTAAAACTAACAAAGATGTTTAAATAAGACTAAGTATTTCTTATCTTTATCTTTATATATTTATATTATCTTTTTCAATTTGGTATTTGGATATTATGTAGGCCTTTTTATATATTTATTATTTATTCTGTTATTTTAAAAAATAATATTATTATATATATAATTAATTTAAAAATACTAAAATAAAAAAGTAGTAGTAGTAGTTGTGTAGTAGTCGTAATAGTAGTAGTAGTACTATCTGTTTCTGATTATGATTATTATTATGATTCTGATTCTTATTCTGATTCTTATTCTGATTATTATTCTGATTCTGATTCTGATTCTTAATCTTCTTCTGATTTTATAAAAGAGAGTTAGATATCTAATACTGGAATTTAAATCTATAATTAATATTGATCTTGTAATTATCTTATACAAAATTCTTACTCTTCACGCAAATCATGTGGAGTTAATCTCATTATATATTTTTTTATCTTTAAAAATAACAGTTAATCATAAAAATTATAATATAATAATAATAATAATAATAATAATAAAAGCTGGATTATAGAATATTAGAATAATTAGAATAATTAAATAAAATTAATTTAAAAAGTTTAAATTTAGGTCAGGTTCCAGGTTAAATTATATATTTTTCTTACGTTTAAATATATATGAATATTTATATCTTATGAACAAAATAATTTGTGGTAAATAAAAAGAAAATTAAGACATTTAAATAAATTAAGTTATATTTTAATTATTAAATGAATACTAACCAATTTTAAATAAGATTTAGATTTTTTTGGTTGTAGGAATTTGTATTTAATATATGATATGATTTTATATATCACATAAATATATCTAACACTTAAGTTTTGTTTATTATTTATTATGATATAGATAGTTTTAATATTATCCTATATATAACCTATTAAAATTTTAGATTAAAGTCAGTTTATAACTAGTAAAATAATAATTATAATTCTTAATAATACTAGTTTCTACAAAATTGGTCCTATAGATATTCTAACACCGCCGCCGCCCAATAAAAAATTCCTAAAAAAAAAATATAATATAATATAATATAATATAAAATAATATAATATAATATAAAAAAATATAATATAATATAATATAAAATAATAATATAATTTAAAATTAACAATTAACAATTAACAATTAAAATTACAATTAAAATTAATAAACTAAATTAATAAACTAAATTAAAATTAACAATTAAAATTAAAATTAACAATTAACAATTAAAATATTAGTTCTCCATTAGTGATTAGTGATTAGTGATTAGTGATTGTGTAGTTAAAAATATAAATATAAATATAAATATAAATAAAAATATAAATATAAATATAAATATAAATATAATATTAAAAAGATTTCCTAAACTATGTTAAAATAAAAATAATATTAAATAAGATATATTAAATAATAATAAATAATAAATAATAAAAAATAAATAATATAAATTAAATAACATATATTAAATACTACAGTTCTTTAACATTAACATTAACATTAACATTAACATTAACATTAACAAAACAATACAAAACAACAAAAATAATAATAATAATAAAAATAATAAAAATAATAATAATAATAAGAATACCAATAATAATAAGAATAATAATAATAATAATAATAAGAATAAGAATACCAATAAACATTAATAAAAAAAATAATACACTAATAAAAATTATAATACAAATATAAATATAAATATAAATATCAGATATAAATATAAATTAAAATAAAAATTAAAATTAAAATATTAGTTCTCCATTAGTGATTAGTGATTAGTGATTAGTGATTAGTGATTGTGTAGTAATAAATAAAAATAAGAATAAGAATAACAATAACAATAAGAATAACAATAACTATAAAAATAACACAGTTCATTATATAATAATAATAATAATAATAATAATAATAAAACTACAAAAAATCCATACAAAACTTATAATCCTTGATTCTGCCTTGATTCTGCCCTGCCTTGATTATTTATTCTTTATTCTTTATTCTTTATTATTGATTCTTGATTCTTGATTATTGATTATTTATTCTTGATTCTTTATTCTTGATTATTGATTATTGATTATTGAATATTGATAATTAAAATTCAGATTGTCCAATTAATTATAGATTAAATAATTAAACTTTTGTTTAACTAACAATAAACATTAAATAACAAGAGTCCTAGGAGACATCTTAAATTCTTAAATTCTTAAATAGTTTTCTTTCAATAATAATAATCATTATTCTATCTAAAGACTAAAGACACTAATATTAATATTAATAACAAAATTATACAATATAATTGTTATCTATAAAGATAAAGTATAAAGTAGAAAAATAATAAATATATTTACTATAATTAATAATTAATAATTCATAATTAAATATCAGTAAACTTATATATTCAAACTACAATATTATTACAATCTTTTTTATGTTTTATTGTTATGTTTTATGTTTTTATGATTATGGTAAAATAAATATATTATTTAATAAAAATATTATTATATAAAATAACAATAATGTGATCATTAATTAATATTAATTTACAGTTACAGTTACAGTTACAGTTACAGTTATAGTAATAGTAATAGTTATAGTAATAGTTATAGTCATAATTATAGTTATAGTAATAGTTATAGTAATAGTAATAGTTATATTTATAGTTATAGTTAAACTTACAAAAGATATACCTTATTTAGATTAAGATTTAGATTTATAAATTACTAAACTGTTAAAATAATAGTAATAGTATTTCTAAAATAATAATAATACTCCTACCTATCCTAATCCTAATCCTAATCCTAATCCTAATCCTAATCCTAATCCTAATGGTAATGGTAATGGTAATGGTAATGGTAATGGTAATCCTAATGCTAATATAAATAATAATAATAATACTGATAATAATCAATTGTTATAAAATAAATAAAATAAATAAAATAAATAAAATAAATAAAATAAATAAAATAAATAAAATAAATACAATAAATACAATAAATACAAATTAAAAATAAATCTTAATACTTAATACTTAATACCTATGGTGGTAATGGTAAATAAGACTTTCTATGTTTTAAATTAAAAATTAAAATAAAGGTAGATTATAAATCTATTTATTATAAACAAATAAACAAATAAACAAATAAACAAATAAACAAATAAACAAAAACTCGCTGATATAGTTTAAATGGTTATAACATACCATTCATGACGGTAAAATAAGGGTTCGATTCCCTTTATCGGCTTATATCGGCTTAAACATATAAATAAATTAAATAAAAATAAAATAAGTAAAATATTAATAAAAATTAAATTAAATTAAATTAAAATAAATTAAATTAAATAATATTAATAAGTTTAATATCCTAATTATTAATTATAATTATAACACAATTAATTCTAAAAAAAGTATATTAATAACTACTACTACTACTAATTAGACTACTACTAAAATTATAGATAACATGACGGTATAACAATAACAATAACAATAACAATAACAATAAGAATAACAATAACCATAACAATAACAATAATTACATTACTAATAACTGATATTTTTTAAATTAAATTAAATTAAAATAAAATAAAATAAAATAAAATAAAATAAAATAAAATAAAATAAAATAAAATAAAATAAAAAAAAGAATTAAAATTAACAAATTTAGCAACCGGTAATAGATGTATATTGTCTATTGTCTAATATCTATTGTCTATTGTCTAATATCTCTTGTATATTGTCTAATGTATATATTCTATTGTCTAATGTATATTGTATATTGTATGATGTATATTTAATATTGTATATAGTATATCTAATATCTGATATCTTATTATACTGTATAATTCTTATATTCTGTTCTAATGTATTATATATTCTAATGTTGTATTCTCCAATAGTATAATGTAATCAATTCTATATTCTAATATTGTATACTTCTAATATAATCTTGTATTAAATTCTATTATCTCTAATATATAACATCTTATATCTGATATCTTATTATATTAAATAATTCTTATATTCTGTTCTAATATATTCTATCTTATTATATTCTATTATATTATCTTATACTGTAATCAATTATATATTCTTATATATTCTTATTCTAATATTATGATCTATTATAATAACTTATATCTAATATCTGATATCTTATTATATTGTATTATTATTCTCTAATCTTCTAATATCTTATAAATTCTTCTATTGTATTCTCTTAAATTAAATAATATCTGATATATAACATCTTATATAGTATATCTTATTATATTAAATAATTATTATATTCTGTTCTAATATATTCTATCTTATTATATTCTATTCTAGTATATTATACTGTAATCAATTATATATTCTAATATTGTATAATTCTTATATTATCTTCTATTCTAATACCTTATAATTTCTATATTATCTCTTATTATAATTTATTATTATTCTCTAATCTTCTAATATCTTATAAATTCTTCTATTGTATTCTATTAAATAATATTCTAATATCTTATAAAGTCTTCTATTGTAATTGTAATTGTATAATTCTTATATTATCTTCTATTAAATTCTATAATATCTAATATCTTATTCTATTATCTTGTATTATATTCTATTATAATAATATCTAATATCTTCTTCTATTATCTTGTATTATATTCTATAATATCTAATATCTTATTCTATAATCTTGTATTATATTCTCTTCTATTCTATTCTATTATAGTATATTCTAATATCTTATAAAGTCTAATATTGTATACTTCTAATATTCTCTTCTATTCTAGTATATTCTATCTTATATCTTATTCTAATATATTCTATTATATTCTATAATATCTAATATCTTATTCTAGTTTATTCTATTCTGATTCTGATTCTGATTCTGATTCTGAATCTAACTAAAATAGCTTCTATTCTCTTCTATTCTCTTCTATTCTCTTCTCTTCTATTCTATAATATTCTATTATATTCTATTATATTGTATTCTAATATATTCTATTCTAGTATATTGTATTCTAATATCTTATATTATCTTTAGTATAGTATTTTATTATGTTATCTTCTATTATTATTATAGTATATAATTATATAATCTTCTATTATCTTATATCTGTACTTGTTCTATATTGTAATTGTAATATTATTGTATAATAAGCCCTTAAATTATCTTAAATCTTTACTTGTTCTATATTGTAATATTATTATCTAATCTTCTATTATCTTAAATCTTTACTTGTTCTATATTGTAATATAATTGTATTCTAGTATATCTTTACTTGTTCTATATTGTAATATTCTTTTATTCTAGTATATCTGTACTTTAAATATTCTTGTATTCTAGTATATCTGTTATATAATTCTCTCCTAGGATTCTTATGCTTGCTTCTCTAAATATAAACTATAAACTATAAAATACTCTTATGTTATATTTAAATATATTCTATTATCTAAAAAGGTTTTCTAATCTAATATCTAATATCTTATATAAAATTCTATTCCTATTATAATATATTCTAATACTAATCTAATTTATTCTATTATATTAACATCTATTACTATTCATATTCATATTCATATTCTTAATTCTAATCCTAATTCTAATTCTAATTCTAATTCTAATTCTAATATTCCCTGATAACTGATATAAATCTAAATATTAAGAATAAAATAATAAGAGTAAGAGTAAGAGTAAGAGGAATTTACTTTATATATATTAACATATTTAAATTATTATGTAATAAAACTATAATTAATATATCTGTTAAATTACTAGTAATAGTATAACTGGTTATTGATAATATAGAATAACAGTAACAGTAACAGTAACAGTAACAGTAACAGTAACAGTAACAGTAACAGTAACAGTCTAATTTAGAGTAACAGTAACAATAATAGTCTAATTTAGAGTAACAGTAACAATAATAGTAACAGTAACAGTAATAGTTATAGTTATAGTAATAGTAACAGTAACAGTAACAGTAATAGTTATAGTTATAGTAATAGTCTAATTTAGAGTAACAGTAACAGTAACAGTAACAGTAACAGTAACAGTAAATATAATATAAATAATATAGTATTCCAAATAGCAAATAACTGATATACAATTGTTATAATAATAGTAATAGTAATAGTAATAGTAATAGTAATAGTAATAGTAATAGTAATAGTTATCACAAAAAGAATAGTAATAATCATAATTATAGTAATATAAATAGTTATAGAAATAGAAATAGAAATATATCTAGTTATAGTAATAGTAATAGAAATAATAATAGTTATAGAAATAGAAATAGTAATAGTAATAGTAATAGAAATAATAATAGTTATAATAATAATAATAGTAATAGAAATAAATATAGTTCTAGAAATTAGAAATTAGAAATAGTAATAGAAATAAATATAGTTCTAGTAATAGTTATAATAATCTAGTTATAGTTATAGAAATAGTTATAATAATATAGTTATAGTTATAGTTATAATAATATAGTAATAGTAATAGTAATAGTAATAGTAATAATAATCTAGTTCTAGTACTAATAATAGAAATAAATATAGTTATAATAATAATTATAATAATATAGTTATACTGATAATAATAGTTATAATAATATAGTTATACTGATAATAATAGTTATACTGATAATAATCTAGTTATAGTAATAGTATATAGTATATAGTATATAGTATATAGTATATAGTAATAGTAATAGTAATAATAATATAAATAGTTATACTGATAATAATAGTTATAGTTATAGTTAAAGTTAAAGTTAAAGTACAAGTTAAAGTTAAAGTTAAAGTAATATTAGTAGTAATAATAATATAAATATAAATAGTTATAGTTATAATAATAGTTAAAGTTAAAGTTAAAGTTAAAGTTAAAGTAACAGTAATATTAGTAGTCTAATTAGTAGTAGTAGTAATAGTAATAATAATAGTAATAATAAAATAAATAGTAATAGTAATAGTAATAGTAATAGAAATAGTTAAAGTAATATAGAATTAAATCTACCTGAATTAATTAGTTGAATTAGTACAGCAATTGGAGCTAAGTTAATATTCATGAATTTAAATTCATATATCATTCTTTAAATAGCAAGAGTAACATTAAATAACAAGAGTTTATTTGAGAGTAATATTAAATAACAAGCATGAATAACAAGCATCCTAGGATTATTGTTCTTAAAAATCTACTATTATTAATATTATTATTTTTATTAATAGATAATTCTTTAAAATGTATAAATAATAAATAGATAAAATATAAAATAGCTAAAATAGAATATATTATAGGATTAAACGTATAATAAAAAAATATAAACATAAATATAAATATAAGACTAACCAAACCTAAAGATAATAAAGTAAAAAATAAAAGTCATTTTATATTAATAAATTTAATAATAAATATTGATAGATATGATTTTGCATCATCACTATCTAAATAAAAACCATTATTTATAAATTTAATGATATCAGAAATAAATGAAGTTGACATATGTATTGAATTTCATATAAAAATCATAACATATATAGTTCATAATATATTACATGATAATAAAAAATAAACAATTCATTTAATAATTAATATATAATCAAATCCCATTAATCACCCAAATAAAATTAATACTAAAAATATTAAATATATATAATATATTCCGCTTTTTACAATATTTCTATATCTATATTTTATATTTGTAAACATAAATAAAAATTGATTTGGGCAAAAAATAATAAATATTAAATGCATTATAAACAATGCTATATAAAGTATAACTAGTCTTAATAGTATAAGACTTATAAAATTAAGCTTGTTAAAACAAGCAGTTAAGCTGGATAAAATTTTTAAAAAAGTAGAATTAGGTTTTTTGTAGTAATATAATTAGTTTTTAGTAATATTATTATATATATTATCCCACGTTTTATCTTTAATTTTTTTATTCACTTTGATATTATTTTATTGTACTATTCCCTGTTACTTATTTCCGGGGGACTAGCCCAAATTTAAGTGGAACTCCAGCTAAGGATTCCTAAAAGTTCATTCAATAAGAAGATACATAATACCTCGATAGCAGAGCAAAGGCTAGCTTCAGGCTACGATAATTATCTTTTCCTTTATTTTTATAACAAATTTAAATAGAAGAATAATTTTAACGCAGATCTACACCATTTTAAATAAGAAATATTAATTCTTAATTGAAGCAGAATGGATACACTAAAGAAAAACAGAATATGACACATCAAGAATGGATAAAAGTCCGGCCCATTATTTTAACCATTATCTAAATGACCTTAAATAATAACTATATCATCACTTATTCAAATAATCGGTACATTTACCCCTACGATTTAGGATTAGGGCCTTTCTATATTTTATGAACTCTTGGTAAAAGGCTTGATAAATGTCTAATGAGTCTATATAGTAATCATATCTAAAAAAGTTAAATTTCTCCATTCCTATAACTCTGTTAGTTTAAAAATCAGAAGTAATAAAATAGAATATATCCGGTATTCATTAATTATTTGATATTGTATATTGTATAGTTTTTATTTAGATGGGAATAGTTTAATAGTTTTTATAGTAAGATTTAGGTAGGACGTAGGAGGTAGGACATAGGAGTTATGAGGAAATATGGAATATAATAGAATATATTATAGGAGTCTTTAGTCTTTAGTCTTTAGTCTTTAGTCTTTAGTTGGAGAAAACTATTAGAATTTATTATACGAGATTAGTATAGAATAGTTTAGATTAGAATTTAATAGAATATATTTTTATATAGAAGAATTAGTTAATAACAAGAATGAATAACAAGAATAATAACAAGAATAATAACAAGAATAATAACAAGAATCCTAGGATTACTCACTCTTATTACTCACTCTTAATATTACTCTCAATTGAACTCTTAATATTACTCTAACTCTTACTCTTATTATTGCTATTGTTTTTTAAATAATAGATTCAGAACAATAATAATAATCCTGGGAGAGAGAATAGATAAGAAGACGTATAATATAATAGAAAGATTGTAATAAATTAGAGAATATAACATAATAAAATAATATAAGACATAGAATATAATAGATGTTATAATATAATACAAATAGAAGATACTTTAATACATTATAAACTATAATAGAAATAGAAGAGAATATAATACTTTATAGAATATAATAAAATAGAAGATAGAAGATACTAGAATAGAGTATATACTAGAATAGAATAGAAGATAGAAGATAATAGAAGATAAGTTACTATTAGATAATAGATTATTATAGAACATATTAGATTAGTATTTTATAGAATATACTTTAAGATATAAGACTACAATATTACAGTCCTAGGACTCTTATTCTTGCTATTAATAACAATAATCCTAGGATTCTTATTATTGCTATTTAGAGAGAGATTTATATAATAGAAATGTTATCAGTTATTATATAATATAACAGAATTTAATTAGTTAGGTTCAGACATAGAAGATAATACATCTTATAAGATAATACAAATACAAGAGAAGATAATACGGGTTATTGTCCAAGAAGAATAGTATACAAGATACAAGATTATAGAATTAGGGAATAATACTAGGACACTAATTATTTATATTACTCTAACTATTACTATTTGAATTAGAATTAGATTTAGAGAGTAGATTATAGAATAGAAATACAAGATACAAGATACAAGATACAAGATTATAGAATAGAGTATATAAGATAATAGAAGAGAAATAGAAGATTATTTAAGATAAGGGAATATAAGATAATAGATTTTATTAGAATTAGATTATATAGAAGAGGATAATAAATTATATAATAGAAGAGAATATACTAGAAGATAATATAAGATAATAATAATAGAGTATTCTATAAGAATATAATATATGAGAGTATAATAAATTATATAATAGAAGATAAGATAATAGAAGATAATATACTATAATAATAATAGAGTATTCTATAAGACTATAATATAGAAGATTATAATTAATTATATAATAGAAGATAATACAAGATAATAGAATATAATAGAATATAATATAATAATATAATATAGAAGATTATAATTAATGATGTAATAGAAGATAATATATTATAATAGAATATTATAGAATATAAGATAATAGAAGATTACTATAGATAGATTAATTATATAATAGAAGATAATATAATAGAAGATAATATAATATAAGATAATATAATAGAATATAATATTATAGAATATTTATATAGATACATTAATTATATAATAGAAGATAATATACTACAATAGAATAGAATAGAATAGAATAGAATAGAATAGAATAGAATAGAATAGAATAGAATAGAATATAATAGAAGATTTATATAGATACATAATTCTACATATACAATATACATCTATTACCGGTTGCTAAATTTGTTAATTTTAATTCTTTTTTTTAATTGTTAATTGTTAATTGTTAATTGTTAATTGTTAATTGTTAATTTTAAGTTATAAAATATAAATAGCTATACATTTATAATTATTATAATTACTGTTACTGTCCTTGGACAAGATTTTTCTTTAAATTACTACTGTTAAAATAAAATAAAATAATTAAATTACTACTGTTATTTTGACTGTTAATCTATTAAGGCGGTTCTTTGAGCGTGAAAATAAGGTAAATTAAATAGGAATATATTATATTTATTATATATTTATAATTATCAATATTTAAATATATAAATATTATTAACATTAATAACTTATTATTAGTTAATAGTTAATAAATGGACTCTTACTCTTTAATTAAAAAGTAATTAGTAATTATTATTATTATTATTATTATTATTATTATTATTATTATTATTATTTAAAAAGATTTAATTAGTTATATATATATTATTTTTATTATTAATTATTAGTAATTATTATTATTATTCTGATTATTATTATTATTCTTATTCTGATTCTGATTCTGATTCTTTATATTGTTATTATTATTATGCTTATTTATATTATGATTATTTTTATTATTATATTAATTATTTATATTATGATTATAATTCTTAGTATTATTAATATTATTTATTATTATTATTATTATTATTATTGTTATTCTGATTATTAGGCTTATTAATCTTATTTATTATTCTGTTTATTATTGTTATTATTATTATTAATCTTATTTATTATTATTATTATTATTAGGCTTATTAATCTTAATCTTATTTATTATTATTATTATTATTGGTATTATTTTTATTATAATTTTTATTATTAGTAATTATTATTTTTATTATTATTTTTATTATTGTTATTATTGTTATTATTTTTATTATTTTTATTATTATTATTTATTTATATTTTCTAAACCTTTCAAAAACTTACCAGTTTATATAATTTATTAGGCCTGCATATACATGTTGTCTTGGAAAACTAATTTATTCCAAAACTAATCCTAAATGGTAAAAATTGTCTTGTGTATATGAACTATTCATAATATTAATATTATTATTATCATTATTATTATTATTATCATTATCATTATCATTATCTGACTTGATTTTATGAGTTTCTAAATCTAAACATCCAATTTTATTATCAAACATTTGTTCTATACTTTTTTCAACAAAATTTGCAAAATTATAATAAGTTTCAGTATAATTTAATTTTCCTTCTTTATAAACAAATCCATCCTAGGATTCTTATTATTATTCTTATGCTTGCTATTTTAAATAGCAATAATCCTAGGAGAGTACATCTATATCTTATAAAATTATTTATTCCTTTTTGTACATCTAAATAAACTTTAACATCAATTCTAAATAACCCTTGGATGATATAAAATCACCATTTTCATTTATTATATTGTTATCAATATCTACATTTTTTTCGGTTACAAAATATTTTAATAATTTATTATTTTTATCATCTTTACCATAAGCTTTATTAACATCAAAATAATGATCAACACCTTTAATAGATAATTTAAATAATTCTTTATTTCCAATCATAACTTTTTCTCCATATTCTCCCATCAGAACATCAACATATTTACCTTGATAATTTATTGATATTCTTTTTGTTATATCTGTTAATTCTTTTTTACCTGATAGTTTATTTACTTTATTACTATCTTTAATAATTTCATTAATTACTTCTTCAACCTCAACAAAAGATACAAAAAAATCATCATCAGTTAATCATTCTTTAAACATTAATGAAAATTCACAATAAATACTATCAAATCCATATTTATGAATACAACTATTTATATCAAATTTTAATTTTTCTAAAGACACATATGTTAAGAACATCAGTATTTTTACTTACATTTATACCAGTTGTTATTGTTTTAACTTCCTAGGAGTAATTCACCATCTGATTGTTTTTCTTTAATACATGGTATAATTTTATATACTTTATTATCTTCTAAACTTACTAAAAATGATCTAATATGGTTTACAAAATCTTTAAAACTATTATCAATAGTACAGTTTTCTTGTTGATTATTGCTATTAATATTATTTTTATCATCTTCACTAATATTATTTTTATCATCTTCATTATGATTATTAAAAAATTCACTTAATAAAGGAATTGTTACTTGTGATTCAAATTTAAAATACTTATAATCTAGTTCCTCTAATATTTTATTTTTGGTATGTCGACTTGTACCTGATTTTCCAAATGCAACTAACATTTTATCTTGAAAATTTAATTTTTTAAATTCATCAGATTTTATAATATTTGCATATATTACTCTATTAGATATTATTCCTTTTTCACCATATAATTCAACTAAAGATGTTTCTTTAATATTATTGTTATTGTTATTGTTATTGTTATTATTATTGTTATTGTTATTGTTATTGTTATTTAATACACCACCTAAAGAATTAAAATTTGTATTCATTAAAGTTCTAATATTATCTCTATTTATTTTATTCCCCATAACATGATTAATATCATTAATATCATTAATATTAGGTCGAATAATACTACAGAAATTATTATATCCTGACCAAGTATATAAATCTCTCTTTAGTTGCACCAATAAATCCTAATCTCATACTTCAATTACTAAAGTTATTATTATTATTATTAATTCTAAATTTCTTAAATCCACTTACTGATAATCTATTTGGTTCTTTTAATTTAGTAATCCCAGTAGCTAATAATAAATCAAATAATTCCTAGGAGTGTATTATCAATATTAAATATATTTTTAATAATATTAGTAAAACCTATAACATCTAATTGTTTATTATCAATTCTTAAAACTATTTCATTTAAAAATTTAAATATTATTTTGTTATCAAATCCTAATTTATCAAATTTATCTTTATTATTCAAAACTTCATTAATCCCACCTAATCTCTCAATTAAAATAAAGAAATTATACAATACAGAAAATTGGTTTAATTCCTGGATTGAAATTTAGAACGGTAATAATCCTAGGATTCTTGCTATTAATAACCCTAGGAGAGAGATTACTAGAATAGTAATGTTATCAGTTATTATATACTATAACAGAATTAAATTAGTTAAGAAATACAAGATAATAGATTATATTAGAATAAGATAATATACAAGAGGATTATATATTATATAATAGAAGATAAGGATAAGAGAATAGATTATATTAGAATAAGATAATATACAAGAGGATAATTAATTATATAATAGAAGATAAGATAATAGAAGATAATATAATATAATAGATTAGGATATAAGAAGATACTATACAAGAGGATAATATATTTTATAATAGAAGATAAGATACTTTAAGATAATATAATATAATAGATTAGGATATCAGAATATACTATATTAGAGGATAATTAATTATATAATAGAACAGAATAGAAGATTATAGATTATTATAGAAGATAATATCAGAATATAAGATATTAGAGGATAATTAATGATATACTAGTACTAGAACAGAATATTAGATATATAGAATATTATAGAAGATTAGATAATAGAAGATTAATATACATACATATATTATATAATAGAAGATAAGATACTATAAGATAATTTAATAGAAGATAAGATTATAGAATATTTATATAGATACATTAATTATATATATATAATAGAAGATAAGATAATAGAATATAATATAATATAATAGAATATAATAGAAGATAAGATAATAGAAGATTTATATACATACATAAATATACATATAAATATAAATATACAGAGACATATACAGAGACATAGACATATACAGATATATATACATATACAGATAAATATTAATATAAATATATATATACAGATAAAGATTAATATAAATATATATATACAGATAAATATTAATATAAATATATATATACATCTATTACCGGTTGCTAAATTTGTTAATTTTAATTGTAATTTTTATTGTTATTTTTATTGTTAATTTTTATTATTATTATTATTTAACAAGATTTAATTAGTTATATATATATTATTTTTATTATTTTTTTGTAATAGTAATTTATTAGCAGCATTGTAAACATCTATATCAAATGAAACAGATCTTATACCAAATATAACTATTCTTAAACCTCCTAGGAGAATCCATATCTAAATTATTTTTAGCAACAGGACTTTTACTTTTAATTTCACCACTATTTAAAGATAAACTTTTAATATCAATATACCCTTGAATTTTAGTAATTATTGCATCAATATTGGAATCATTATTAATTAAGAAATGTTTCCCATAAGTAATATATTCTTCATTTAAAACATCTCTACCTAGAACTGCAAGATCATAAGTGACTCCGATCTCTAAATGAGTTGTAATAAGTTCTTTAATTCTAAATTCTCAATCAGCAATATTTTCATATTTATTATAATCATAAGATTTAGGTAGTATCTGTAATTTTCCAAATTTATATTTAGAATCTTCTTTATCTCTAAGTAGACCAATATATGGATTATTTAACTGTTGTTGCAGATTATTTTTAAAATCTTGGATATCTTTAAGACTAATAATAGCTTGATCAGAATGATGATTTGAATTTGTTGATAAAATATCATCTTTAATAATAATATTTTTATCTTTATTTTTATCATTATCTTTAGAATTAGAGTTAAGAATTATATCTTTATGATTTAAATTAATATTAGATGTAGAAAAATCTCTTCCTCCTAGGAAATTTCATAATAGATAATTTATAATTTATAATATATAACATTTAACATTTAAAATTTATTATTTAAAATAACATCTTACTGGATTCGAACCAATAATCTCTCACTTCGAAGGCAAACGCTTTACCAATTTAGCTAAAGATGTATATACTCTTTTTATTTTAGTTTATTTTAGTTTATTTTAGTTTTTTTTAGTTTTTTTATGTTTTGTTAAGTTTTTGTAAGTTTTTTTTAGCTTTTTGTAAGTTTATTTAAGTTTTTTTAAGTTTTAACAACACTAACACTACGTTAGGATTATTATTATTATTATTTTTATTTTTATTTTTATTTTTATTTTTATTATTCTTATTATTATTATTGCTCTTATTTTTATTATTATTATTATTATTATTATTATTAGTGCTATTATTATTTTTATTGCTATTGCTCTTATTATTATTCTTATTATTGATATTCATATTAAGATTCATATTCATATTCAAATTCATATTGCTATTCATATTTAGAGTTTAGAGTTTAGAGTTTAGAGTTGAGAGATCATAGGATTATTATTATTATTATTATTATTATTATTATTCTTAATATTACTCTTATTAATGTTACTCTTGCTATTTTCCTAGGACTCTTATTATTGCTACTTTAAATAGCCCTAGGAGAGAAAAAGTTTATTTATTTAATTTTATTTTATTTTTATTTATATTTATATTTATATTTTGTTTTTTTAAAAGAACAAGAACAAGAACAAGAAAAGAATTTTATACAAGAACAAGAAAAGTACAGAATTTTCTACAAGAAAAGTAAAGAAAAAGTTTATTTATTTAATATTTATTTTAATTTATATTTATTTTAATTTATATTTGTTTTTAACAAGAAAAAGTTTATTTATATTTATTTATTTTAATTTATATTTATATTTATATTTTTTGTTAACAAGAACAAGAAAAAGAACAGAAAAGAATTTTCTACAAGAAAAGAACAAGTTTATTTATTTTTATTTATATTTTGTTTTTTTAAAGAACAAGAAAAGTAAAGAAAAAGTATATATTAGAAAAAGTTTACTTATATTTATTTAAATTTATATTTATTTTTATATTTATATTTATATTTTGTTTTTAACAAGAAAAAGAACTAGAAAAGAAAAGTATATATTAGAAAAAGTTTACTTATATTTATTTTTATTTATCTGAATATTTATATTTTGTTTTTTACAAGAACAAGAAAAAGAAAAAGTTGACTTATATTTATATTTATTTATATTTATCTGAATATTTATATTTATCTGAATATTTATATTTATATTTTGTTTTTTTAAAGAACAAGAAAAGAACAAGAAAAGAACTAGAAAAGAAAAGAAAAAAAAAGAAAAATTTTATTTATTTAATTTTATTTCAGCAATCCCCAGTTTATTAAATGTCCTCTGAATTGAGATTAAGATTTAAATTAAGATTAAGATTTAAATAAAGCCTAACTTAGAAAAGATTTATAGTGATAGTTATACTGATATTTATAATTTATAGTGATAGTGATAATGATAATTATAGTGATCTTAATATTTATAATAATAGTGATATTTATAGTTATACTTATATTTATAGTTATAGTGAAAACAAAAGGCTATCAAATTTAGTCTCCATAAATGCTGCCGTTAAATTCGTAAAGTATTAGTATAGGGGGTTAAAGTGTATATTTTCTAATTCTAATTCTAATTCTAATTCTAATTCTCTTAATATCTATAATATCTATAAAAATATTAGTTATATTATTTTATCAAATAAACTGAGACTGAGATAAAAAATTTGTTAGTTAGATGTAGGATGTAATGATGTAAGTATGTAATGATATAATTATTTAAGGCTATAAGGATGTAAGGATGTAAGGATATAAGGAAAGATGTAAGGATGTAGTAACATAAGTAACAATTTAATTTAGTCTAAAACTTGATTCTTATTTATAAATCTGATATATCAAATTAAACCTGATAATAACTTACAAAATATTAATATTCATATTATATTAATGGGTATAATTGTATATTTAAAATTAAAAATAAAAAAATAAAAAAATACAAAAATAAGATATAAAAAATAAATAATTATTAGTTATTATTATTATCATTTGTTAAATTATTATTATTATTATTATTAGTAATTCCATATTCAGATATATTTTTAACTTCTTTCATAGTATTTAAATCATCTTGTAATTCAAAAATAAAAGCATTATCTGATTTAAAAGGAATTAAACTAGAGTAATAAGATTGACTAGAATTATTTAATAAAAAAGGATTAGTTCTAACAAAAGAATGAGCATTTAACTGAATATTTCTTTGATCATTCAATATAGTATTTAAGTTAGTGTTTAAAAAAGTATCAACGGCAAGTTTATCAGCTAAAGTATTTTTAAAAATAGATCCGATAAAATAATCAATTAAAAATAAATTTGGAGATAGACCTTTCAATTCCATTTTATTTTGAATATATGTTCTTTGATCTGTTAAAAGTAAATCATTAAAATTCATGTTAAAATTCATTCATCCTTTATTTTCATTAATACTTAAATTGCTATCACTATTATCTCCATCATCGATGAAATCAATTAAAGGAGTCGGAGTCGGAGACGGAGTCGAAGTCAAAGCTAAATCTAAATTTTCTTCATTCACTTGCACTTGCACTTTATCTACTTGATCCACTTGATCCACTTGATCTACTTGATTCACTTGATCGGATATCTCCATTAAAGGAATTACTGATAATAAGCATTTACTTATACTATGTAATTTAGTAATTAATACTAAGAACAAAATTAATAATAATAAACTTAATAATCTAGTACTAGTAAAATTATCAACTAAAATATGTATTGATCATAGGGATGATATATTTGTAATTGTAATATTTGTAATATTTGTAATATTTGTAATATTTATAATATTTGTAAATTGAGACAAAAACAAATGAACATAAAAATTATCTAAAATTAAATCTTTAATTAAAATTGGAATGCTTATCTGAAAGGTATAAAATATTAAAAATCAAATTATTAGTAAATAGAGAATAATTATATAAATATAGTATTTAAATCAAATATAATTAGATATAACTGTTAAAATTAAAGAAACTAATTTATTTCAAATATTTAAAATAATCTGTGACTTAAATAAATAACTTATTAATTGATTAACTCTATTAATAAAGATTATCATAATTCTATTTATTATAGTTTTAATTAATAATCTAATTAATATTTTAATTTTTAATATTAATTTTATTAACAGATAGTACAAAATAGTTTTAACTTGAAACAGATTACTAAAACTTAGATAATTTATTATTTCAAATTCTTTCATAGAAATAGAGAATCAGGAAGATAAAGATATAAAAAATTCATTTAAATAAAAATAAATGTGCTAATTCAATTTATAAATCCTAATAAAATTATTATAAATTAAAATAAAAAAAAAATAATAGTTATAATAATTATAATAGTTATAATAGTTATAATAGTTAAAAGCAATAAAACAAAATAAATACAAAAATACAAAAATACAAAAAATACAAAAAAACACAAATAAATACAAAAATAAAAAATTAAAAAAATAACATCCGAAATTATCTTAAGTAAATATAAATATAATATAAATATAAAAATAAATATAAAGATAAAAATAAAAATAAAAATTAAAATAGATAAAAAATATAAAATATTTATTTAAGTACAGGTATATACTAAAATTGTTGTTTGGGTTATAAGAATTGGGAACAGAACTTTTGGAATTTGTTTATAAATAACTAAATAATGAAATAATTAAATAATGAAATAATAAAATAATTAAATAATTAAATAATTAAATAATTAATACACTTTCATTTAGTCCTTTAGTAATTTAGTCCTTTAGTAATTTAGTAATTTAGTAATTGACTCCTTTAGCAAATGAAATTCCGGATTTATACTTGATACTTTATACTTATACTATATACTATATATTTAAAGTTAATTGAACTAACAATTATAATGTTAAGTATCAAAATTTAAATATTCTATAAAACTATAAAATTTATACAATCTGAAAATACATTAAAATTATAAATGATAAATACTTATACAAGTATTAAAGAGTAGATAAATAAAAAAGTGTCAACTAATTTGAAATTTAAGTTTATATTTTAATATTATAATATTTTTATTTTTTAATATTTTTAAAATAAATATCATAGTAAAGTAACTTTAACTAAATCATTATTAATTAATTTAAGCATAATCATATTTAATAATTTAATTTTTTTATTTATTTAACTACATACGAGTAACCAGATTCGAACTGATGATATCTACTTGGAAGGAAGAGGTTATACCGATTTAACTATACTCGTTTATATTTTTATATATTTTTTTTTTTATTAACTATTAACTATTAATTATTAACTATTAACTATTAACTATTATTATTAACTATATTTTTATTCTTATTCTAATTTTTTATTATTATTGTTATTCTTAATTCGCCTTGATTATTATTTATTAATATTGTTATTATTACTATAATTTTTATTATAAAAAAACTTATGATCATAACTTCTATTTCTTATATTTTGATATATCTAGTTAAAGTAAAAGTTAAAGTTACAGTTAAAGTAAAATCAATTCAGTCATTTTTCTATTATGTTTATTTTTAATTGTTTAATTGTTTAATTGTTTAATTGTTTAATTGTTTAATTGTTTAATTGTTTAATTGTTTAATTGTTTAATTTATTAATTTTTATGTAATTATTAAGATTAACCGTTATAAGTTCTGGTAGTTCTGGTAGACTATGATCCGTATGTAATATGTAGTATGTAGTAAAAATAAAATGTTAACAGTTTAATGTTTAAGTGTTTAAGTACATAATTGGTTAATTGCTTAATTATTTAAATGTTTCATTGTTTAAGGGGTTAATATTGAGGGGGGTTAAGCTTATATTATCTTTTTCATTACTAATTAAATATAAAAATAAATATAAATAAATAAATAAAAATAAATTTAATATAGCAAAACCAACTTATATGAAATAAAAATTTTAAGTCTAAGAATAATAATTTATCATAACTTTTGTAAATAGATTGTAGATTGATTATAACCAAGATTAATATTGTATTTCTAATTATGTAATTAAAATTAAATTAAACTATAATTTTATTTGATATTTGATATTGATGTTGATGAATCAGACATAGACATAGATTTAGAAAGAGAAAGAGAATTTTGATATAAAATAAATATAGCTGATGCAATATAAATAATGAAAAGTCTAATTTCAAATAATAAAGATGAATTAATTAACATAGGTGCAAAAACTATAAATATTAAACATAAAGCATTAAATATTAGATATGTTGAATAATTACTAATAATTCTATTATCTGATGTAGAAATACTTAAGGCTGTTTTATTAAACATATTAGCTAATCCATATGGTCCTACTAATTCAATAACACCTCTATCTAATACTTTAGAAATATTATAACCAATATTAAAACCTGCTGTAATTATATATTTATTATAAATAATATCAAAGAAATATTTTCCATTTAAAAATTTATAAACTTTTCTTCCTAATTTAGTTTCTGTCATTTCAATAATAAATTGAGGATTAAAATTATAAAAATAAATAGCAATTGTAGCCCCAAATAATGATAATAATGCAGGTAATAATTTAATAATTAAAGGTAAAGAAAATTCTGCTTCTACTATAGAAATATTATTAGGACTGATATATAATGAATTACCAAAGAAATCAGTACCTACTCCTACAAATAAATCTGCAAAAATAAAACCAAAGAATATACTAAAAATAGCTAAAATCACTAAAGGAATAATCACTAATAATTTAGCTTCATGAATATTATCATAAACTGATTTAGGTCCATTAGGAACAGTTAAAAAAACTAAACTAATTAATCTAAAACTATAAAAAGCAGTAATACCCGCAGTTAAACTTCCTAATATATAAGCATAAGTCCCACTAAAGCTATAAGCTCCATAAGCTAATTCTAAAATTAAGTCTTTACTATAGAATCCTGTTAATCAAGGTGTAGCTAATAATGATAAAGAACCAATTAACATTATTGTATAAGTAAAAGGTAAAAATTTAATTAAACCTCCCATTTTTCTTATATCCTGTTGATCTGCTAAACTATGAATTACTCCACCAGCCGCAAGGAATAATAATGCTTTAAAAAAACTATGTCCTAATGTATGTAATAAAGCTACATTATATTGACTAAGTCCAATAGCTAATACCATATAACCTAATTGAGATATTGTAGACATAGCAATTATTCTTTTTAGATCATTACTTACTAATCCTACACTAGCACCAAAAAAAGCTGTTGTAGCACCAATTAAAGTTATAACTAATAAAGCAGTTGGACTAAATTCTAATATTGGAGAAGATCTTAAAAGTAAATAAATTCCAGCAGTAACCAAAGTAGCCGCATGTAATAAAGCTGAGACAGGAGTAGGAGCTTCCATCGATCCAGGTAATCAACTATGTAATCCTAATTGAGAACTTTTTGCTGCTGCACCAGATAATAATAATAAAGCTATAATAGTAATTGCTGTTTCATTTATAAAGGGTGTTAATGAATATATAGTAGAATAATTTAAAGAACCGAAAACTGCAAATAATGCAAAGAATGATACACTTACTCCAAAATCACCTACTCTATTCATTGTTAATGCTAGTATCGCAGATTTATTAGATTGAATTCTAGTAAAATAAAAATTAATTAGAAGATAAGAAACAATTCCAATTCCCTCCCAACCAATAAACATTACAAAATAATTACCAGCTGAAACTAAAAATAACATGAAGAAAGTAAATAATGATAAATAAGAGAAAAATCTTTGATTATGTGGATCCGTAGATAAATAATCTACACTATAAATATGAATTAAGGTAGAACAATATAAAACAGCTAATGATAAAGAAACTGTTAATTGATCAAATAAAAATTCTCAAGATATAGACATCAATTCAGAATCTATTCACTTAAATAAATAAATTGTAACAGGACTACCACAAATTCCAACTTCATAAAATGCAATTGTTATTAAAATAGAAGAAATTATTAAACATAAACAAGTTATAATATGAGAACCTGTAACACCTATTTTTCTACCTAAAAATCCTGCAGAAATAGAACCTAATAAAGGAAAAATTAAAATTGATAAATACATTATTCAGATAAATTAGTCGTAGTAATTAAAATATTTCCTCTTAATCTATAATAAGCTACTAAGATACTAAGTCCTACTACAGATTCTGCACCGGCAATAGCTATAATATATACACTAAAAGTTTGTCCAACGTTATCATCGAAACTAAATGAACTAATCAATATTAATAAAGTAACAGCAAGTAGCATAATTTCTATTGAGATAATCATTAGGATTATATTTTTTCTATTGATAATAAAACCTAATAGACCTATTAAAAAAAGAAGTAAAGATAGATTCATAGTTATTGTTATTTGTGCTTTATATCCTTAGGTTGACAATTTATGAATGAATTTGTTATAATATATATTAAATATCAAATATTAAATAATTATTAGTATTAGTATTAGTATTAGTATTAGTATTAGTATTATTTTGTGAATTGATTTATTTTTATTTACACTCCTGTACATTTATTTACATTTATTTATTAACAAACAAAAAACAAAAGATAATTAAATTTAGTATTTAACTTGAATTTTTTTTTATTTTAAAGACTAAAGACTTTTGTCTAATTTTTTCTAATTTCTCCTTTACATTATTATTTATTAATTATTAATTATTCATTATTCATTATTAATTATTCATTATTCATTATTGCACCGATTGCACCGATCTAAACCAGAATAAAGGACTATCTAAAGAAGAATTTTATAAATGAAATTTCAATTTAAATTTAAATTAACTATAGGAGAATTTTAATTAATTAAAGGAATAAATTATTAAATTACTAAATAAGTAAATTAGATTAATAAATGACTAAATGATTAAATGAATAAAGTAGTAAAGGAATAAAGGACTATAATAATTAAGAAGTAAAGAGAATTAAGATTTAAAAATTAATAATTAAGTACAGGAGTTTTCTCAATCTCAAAAAAAAAGACTACAGGATTGGGCTGAGTAATGTTAAATGTTAAATGTTAAATGTTCAATGTTAAATATTAATCTGTTAATCTGTTAATATGTTAAATGTTAAATGTTAAATGTTAAATGTTAAATGTTAAATGTTAAATATTAAATGTTAGATTTAAGTTTATTAAAATTAAAGAGTAATTTACTAAATTATAAACTAATAAACTGATAAAATGATAAAATTATAAAATTATATTTAAAAAATAGAAGAACTACCTGTTCCTCCTCAGTAATAAACTACACAGAATAAAAATAATCAAACTACATCCACAAAATGTCAATATAAAATTGATAATTCAAGTCCTAAATGATGTCCACTACTTAAATGATAGTTAGTAATTCTTATAAATTGAGTATAAAGGAAGATTGTACCAATCAAAATATGAGCTCCATGAAGCAATGCTTAAAATCTACTGGGTTGACTAGCTTGTAATTGTAATTGTAATTGGAATTATAATTGTAATTGTAATTGTAAAAAGGCTAAATATTAAAAAGAACAAGACTTATTATTTATATTTATATTTATATTTATATTTATATTTATAATTTTATTAACATATTAGATTAATACAATGTCAATGTGTCAATGTGTTCTTAAAACCCTACATAAAAATAATAATAATAATAATAATAATAATAATAATAATAATAATCCTTGCTATTACTAATAATAATAATAATAAGAAGAATAATAATAATTATATCTATATATTTAATAATTAAAAAAATATTAACTATTAGTTAAATTAAAGTAGTTAAAATATAATATATTAATGATAACAATATTAATCAATATTAGTTTTCTCTAAATAGCAATAATAATAATAAGAATAATAATAATAATAATAATCCTAGGATTCTTGTTATTCATTCTTATGACTCATGATTAATCAATTTGATATTATAATTTATAATTTATAATTAGACTATTAGACTTAATGTTAAATATAAAATTATTAGTATTAAATTTGTAGATATTGAAATGAATTAATACTTCCTTTATTTAATATAGATTTAAGATAGATTTAGATAGATATAATATAGAGTTGTTCGGATTCTTGTTTTTTGTAAGATAGATTTAGATTTAAGATAGATTTTATATAGATTTAAGAAAGATTTAGATTTAAGATAGATTTAAGATAAATTTAAGATAGAAAAAAAATAACTATTATAAGTTTATTTAGTTATTAAACATTTTAAAATTTGTTCTCTAGATATATTAAGTTTATTAAGTTTATTAAGTTTATTAAGTTTATTAAGTTTATTAAGTTTATTTTAACAATAACAAAATAAAATATTCTTAAATGAAAATTGTTTATTTGTATTTAAATAAATTACAATTAGATTCAGATTAAGATTAAGATTCAGATTCAGATTAAGATTCAGATTATATCCTGTTTGTACACTTAGCCTTAGCCTTACCATTACCCTTACACTTACACTTACACTTACACTTAGCCTTACCCTTACCATAAATGTACCAAAATCTATGTACTATGTACTATGTAAGGTCTTTTAAAATTAAAGTTAAAGTTTAAGTTACAGTTAAAGTTAAAAAAAATAAATCATTAAACAGACGTTTTTTTGCGGGATAATTTGTTTACCATTATACTTAAAATTTGTAGTTAATCTATAATTATTAATTCTAAATTTAATTAAATCAATTTACTTCTTACTTTCATGTAGATTGTGATAACATAAATATTGCATAAATATTGAATCTTAGCAAGCTTAACAAGTATCGATCAATCTTTAAAATATCAGAAAAGAAATCTAACAAATCTAACAACTTTTGGGTATATCAAAATCAGTTATCACTTAATAACATAGTTACTAACTGTTTATATACAAAATCTATATGAGTTAAACATAAAACTACTACACAAAGTTAATTAATTCTTCTATTTCTAGATTTAGGAAATTATATTATATTATATTATATTTTATTATATTATATTATATTATATTATATTATATTATATTATAAATTATGATTATCAGAACTAAGTCCTAAAAAACTTAATATAGAATAAAATAAATTAAAATTAAAATAACAATTAAAATTTAAATTTAAAATAAAAATAAAAATAAAAATAAAAATAAAATAAAAATAAAAAATATTTCGGCATCCAGTAATATGTATATAAATATTAGTATAGTTATAGTTATAGTATTCTTCTCTAATATAGTACTAGTATAGTAATAGTTATAGTATCTTATAGTATAGTATATAATCTATTATAGAATATCTAGTATATTATAGTATATAATTTATTATAGAATATCTATTATAGTATAGTATAGTATATAATCTATTATAATCTAATCTAATCTAATTCTAATTCTAATATAGTATATAATAGTTAATTCTAATATAGTCTAATACTAATATAAAATATTATAGTATAGTATAATATAGTTACTATTCACTCATATATATATATATCTGATAATTATATTTAATCTTGTAAATATCTTAAATATCTTTATTCTATACATATAACTATATATAACTGATAACTGATAACCTTATTAATATAAATTATATAACTTAATAAAATATACCTTTAATTAAACCCATTTAAAGTATATCATTAATCTATACTTCTATATTTTTATAATACTATAATACTATCATACTATAATACTATAATACTATAATACTATAATACTATAATACTATAATACTATCATAATCAAATATAAATACAATACAAATATAATACAATAACTCCTTTAATTATTATTATTATTATTATTATTATTATTATTATTAATTACATGTTTATTTCTTTCTAAACTATTAATTCTATTCTGTACAAATATTGAGTATTGACTATTGACTATTGACTATTGAATATTGAATATTGAATATTGGATATATACTTAGCTGATTGATAAATTGATAAATTGATAATCTATAATAAAAAATATTATTGATATTAAATAACACGAGTTTATTTCCTAGGACTATTTAGAGAGAATGATAAAATTAAAAATAAAACATATGATCTCAGTATTCTAGGACGATATCTTTTATCTTCTATCTTCTATCTTCTATCTTCTATCTTCTATCTTCTATCTTCTATCTTCTAAATGAATAATATATTCGTATTAGTTATGGTAAACATTTTTAAATTAATAGTTCATCTAATATAAATATATAAGCTTTTATTATTAAAAAGTAAGAAGTAACAACTAAAAACTCACATTCAAGGTAATATAGATGTTAATAGTTTATCACTTAATACTTAATAGTGGATAAATTGTAGTTTAAGAAAATTATTCATAAATTGAATCAGGACTTAGATTAATAATTTAATAATCTTTGCACTAAGCACTAAGAGCTATCTCATTTTATCATTTGATCCTTTTATCATTTGATAAGTGATAAGGATGTTTATAAAGCTGCAAATCAACTTTTATTAGTATTAGATAAAAATAAAAATATTTGTTGAACATGAAGTTTTAGATAATCTGATTGTTGATGAGGATGACGGTTTGGACTATATTAAAAAATATAAAAATTAAATATAATACACCAAGCTGCAAGTTTCTCCTAGGAAGATGAAAATAGCATTCCGAAATATTGAAGGATATTTAATTAAAATTAAAATTCAGACAGAGAAAGATACAATTATTTAAACAGTAAAGCTAATTTAGATGGTGAATATGTAGTAAGATCTTTAGCAATATGTGCTATGATCACTTCATATGCCATATGCTTCAATCACAATGAATCCATTTCTAAACTAAATATTAGAGATAATACTTTTTATTTTTATTATACATATACTCCTAGGAGATACAGATAAAGATCTATATAATTTATTCCTTAAATATCCATTATAAGATAAATATGTAGTAAATTCATTAGGGAATAGCAACAAGAGCTTAATGTAGGTTTTTAAAATTTAAATTTAAATTGCAGCTAACACCTAAAACATATTGTTTAGTTATTAGTTATGTTAGTTATGGAAGATGATAAAGTAATAATAATAATAATCAAATCTAATGTTTAAGTAATAAATTACTAACCGCTAACCGAAGAAAGCTTTAAAGTATTGATAAGCGAAAAAAGATTTAAAGTATTATTATAAAGAAATAATGTAAATGTAGATAATAGCAAAATATTTACTAATCTTATTTACTAATCTTATTTACTAATCTTATGGAATAATCTTAAAGGTCTATGTGTAGAATATCAGAATATAAAATATAAAATGTATAATTTGGATTAGGTATCAGGTATTAGGTATTAGGTATTAGGTATTAGGGATTAGGGATTAGGCTAAAGATATAATATTTTTTAATTTCATTTAATTTCATTTAATTTCATTTAATTTAATTTAATTTAATTTAATTTAATTTAATTTATTTTACTAAAATTTTAGTATATATTTTATTTTGTATTATTTTTTTTATTTATTGTAATTGTATTATTTTTTTTATTTATTGTATTATTTTGTTTTTTTGTTTTTGTTTGTTTGTTTAATATGTATTTTTGTTTGTATTTATAATTATTAACTATTAACTATGAACTATGAACTATGAACTATGAACTATGACTTATGAACTATGAACTATGAACTATGAACTATGAATTGTAATAATTTTTGTAGATTTAAAAAGAAAAAGGAATTTATATTTAAACTATTTTATTTTAGTTTAGTATAGTTTTTTTTACGTAAATTCTCTGAGGAATGTATATATTACTTACAATTACAAATTACTAAGTAAATAATAGTTACTAATTCCTGCGTGTTAATTTAATATACATTATTAAATATTAGTTGTTTATAATGTTTTTAATATGTTAAATTAAATTTTATAAATTGTTCACGCATATAGTAAAATATTATATTATATACTTCTATAAATATAAAAATAAATATAAATTAAAATAAAAATATAAATATAAATATAATTTATAAATAATTGTTTCTATTAACTATTAACTATTTAACTATTTAACTATTTAACTATTTCATTATTGAACTATTAACTATTTAAGTATTTAACTATTTCACTATTTAACTATTTAACTATTTCACTATTTAACTATTAACCAAATATAAAAATACTGTGTTAATGTTTATAAATATTAGGTTATAAAAATAATTAATAATTAATAATTAATAAATAACTAATTAAATAATAAATAACTAATAATAAATAATAAATCATAAATAATAAATAATAAATAATAAATAATAAATAATAAATAATAAAATAATAAATTATAAATAAGAAGTATATATTGCAGGCCTATAAAAATTGACCAGTTGAAGCAAAAAATGCAGAACCAAAAACTGAATCTGCAAAAGTAAAACTAGCTTGATTATATTCAATATATTGGAAATAAGTAAACACTAAAGCTAAAACTATTGTAATAAATAATCCAATTACTGCTCCTTTTCTATTATTAGCAATTATTGCATGGTGTGCGAAAGTAATAAATCCACCACTTGAAAGTAAAATTAAAGTATTTAAAAAAGGTATTGCGAATGCATCTAAAGCTGTAATTCCTACTGGTGGTCAACAACTTCCTATTTCTATCGCCGGTGATAAACTAGCATGTAAATACGCTCAGAATACACTTAAGAAGGCCATAACTTCACTTAAAATAAATAAGTTGAAACCTTGTGCTATACCAATTCTTACTTTTTTAGTATGATTTCCGTTAAAAGAAGCTTCAACTACTACATCTTTTCACCAATATCCGGCTCCAATAATAGTTAATAATAAAGCTGCTTTAAATAACAACAAACCAGTAGAATAACCGTGGAAATATTGTACAGTTCCTATTGCTAATGAAAATAATGAAGCACTAACCATCAAGGGTCAAATAGATCTATCTACTAAATGAGATGGAAAAAATTGAAAATTTAATCTTGCTAATTTTAAATTAAATGTTGTTAGGTTTTTTATCATGTTTTGTTTGTTTTTAGTTTTTAATATAGTGATTTTTTTTTATTAACATATAGTTAATTTATTAACACCAAATATTTTAAGAAATTGAATAGGGGATATTACCTTAATCGATCAAATCTAATTATTACTATTGTTATTTTGTTTATATTTATAATTATTTTTATATCTATATTTATATTTATATTTATATTTATTTTTATTTTTATTTTTATTTTTATATTTATATTTATATTTATATTTATATTTATATTTATTTATATATATATATTAAACATAACAGTTTAAAAAATTAGACGGATAATTAATTATAGTTAATATCAGTAATTATAACTATATAATTATTATTTTATTACTAATAAATAACTTTAAATAAATTGGTATATTGATTATTTTTATTATATTCAATTAAGTAAAACTATAGTAGCTTTACCTTTGGTTGCATAGTAATAGAATGTGCTATATTCTACACTTATAGACTTATAGACTTATTACTTATAACTTATAACTTATAACTTATAAACAGGCTTTTTCTGTACTTAGATTTTCTACTGCAAAGTTGACTGCAAACTCCAAAGTTTTTTGGACTGAACTGAATTATTAATTTGATTAATAGTAAAATTTAAAAAGTTGACAAAAAAATAAAAATAGATAAATCAATAAATAAATAACAATAAAACAACAACTAGAACTATAAAAGATTATAAAAAGACTATTAAGACTTATTACGACTTATTACGACTTATTACTATTAATATTACTATTACTATAACTATTATTATTACTATTACTATTATTAATTAAATAATATGATTATAAAAACTTATAAACTTATACCTAAATATATTGTAAACACTTATAGTAAATATAAAATAGTTTTCTTAAATTACAAATATCATAAATTCAAAAAGATTTAGATTACTACTTTCTATTTAGTCTTTAGTCTTTAGTCTTTAGTCTTTAGTCTTTAGATAACACTAAATTATTATTTTCTTTTCCTCTTATTCCAAAACCATAACCATAATTGTGTAATACTTAAAAAACAAATACAATAAATCAATAAATAAATAAATCAATAAATCAATAAATAAATAAATCAATAAATAAATAAATAAATAAATCAATAAATAAATAAATCCAGAAATAAATTATTATTTTCTTTACTTATTATTCCCTCATTGTGTAGTGTAATTCGTTAATTCGTTAGGCTTATAATTATTATTATTATTATTATTATTATTATAAAAAATTTAAAGTTAAAACAAAATTAGAATTTGGTCTCTAATAATTAATAAGTTTGTTTCAATTAATACTTAATACTTAATACTTAATATTTAATAATTAATACTTAATACTTAATATTTAATACTTAATACTTAATACTTAATACAAAAAACCCAGAAGGTATAGTAATAGTCGAAATTCTTTTTAAATAGCGATCGATGGAATTTGAATAACCCTAGGAGAATAACCCTAGGAGAATAACCCTAGGAGAATTGGAATTTAGAGTAACATTTATAACAAGAGTCTTAGGATTATTGTTATTTAGATTAAGAGTAATAGTCTAATTTAGAGTCATAATCAGATTAAGAGTAATAGTCTCCTAGGAAAATAGCAAGCATCCCAGGATTATTGCTATTTAGAGTAAGTCAGAGTAAGATTAAGAATAAGATTAAGAGTCTAATTAAAATTAAAATTAAAATTAAAATTAAAATTAAAATTAAAATTAAAATTAAAATTAAGAGAATCTATTTACTACATTTCCCACATAGTCTTAACAACTTTAAGAAACCGTATTTAAATCTAAATTGGATTTGGTTTGGATTATGATTATGATTATTCCTTTGGGTTATTCGTTATTCTTTATTATTTTTGGTAAATAATGTATACATTTAGTTTATAACGGAAAGGGGTTAATTTGATTGTTAACTTCTAAATAACAAGAATAATAATAAGAATCCTAGGATTATTGCTATTTATAGTTAAATTGAAAAATACTTATATAAAATTTATAGTTTAAGTAATATGATAATTATTTGTTATAACCTAATTTGTTTTAATTAGGTAAATTTAAAGTGGAGTGGAGATTTAAAATAATGATAATGTTTTGATATTAAAATAATCCTACTTCAACTCCAAGTCCAACTCTAACTACTGTTAATTAGAATTCGGAATTAGGTACAGTTAAAGGGGAGGTTATAAAGGGAAATTTGGGGGTGCAATTATTTATATTTATATTTAAAGGAAAGCTTATATTTTTATTATTGATTATTGAATGAGAAGGTTTTTTAAAATACAAGATATGTATTCATAATTGTTATTCTGGTTATTAAACTAAAACCAACTAAAATTAATAAAGAAGAAATTTCTAAATAACAATAATAAGAGTAAGAGTTAGAGTAATATTAAGAACAGATTCGAATTGGAATTTTAATTTTAATTTTAATTTTAATTTTAATTTTAATTTTAATTTTAATTTAGAGTAACATTAAATAACAAGAATCCTCGGATTTTTAATTTTAATTTTAATTTTAATTTTAATTTTAATTTTAATTTTAATTTAGAAACCTATGATAGCTTCAATAACAACATATATAAGACTACTACTCTCAATAGAAATAGAAATCTCAATAGAAATAGAAATAGAATAATATTTGAGTATTCTCTGCAATTTAGGGTATTTAGTTTGATAATCCGATTTAACAATAAAAATATAATCCAAGGGAGTTTAGAATATCATATAAAAATCCATTAAATAGGCAAAAAAAGGTTTTTTCACTAAAGACTAAAGACTAAAGACTAAAGAAAGCAACAATATACTTGGAGATAATTTAAGTATTGATGATTAGGCATTAGAAATAGCGATATTGAAAAAAGAAAGTATAAAAGGAAATGAAAATGATTTAGGAATTAGAAGTATATGTTTGATCTGTAATAGGTGTTTTACCACCCTTTGGTTTGTATGGTTGCAATATATCAATCGAAGGTCATTTTGTACCCATTCGTCTCATGTCTTCGTCTACTTCTGTAACATGAATATCAGCTTTTGGTTTAACACTCTGACCAGGTATATGCTTAAAACCATCAGCCCCACTCGGACTAGTATTAGTATGTAATATCTGAGCTAATTGTATGTGTCAATTCGCATAATAAATTAAGATGGTAACAGTTAGTGTTAGTGTTAGTGTTAGTGTTATAACAACACCTAGAATACTACAAATATATTGTATTAAAATTTGATCAATTATAACTAAATTATTAAAAATAAAAAATTTTCCGATTACGTCTAAGTAGTTGAATGTGTATAGAACTAAATTATTAAAATTTTCTCCGATTACGTCTAAGTAGTTGAATATGTAAAGTGTGTTATACATTTGATTAGTATGAATATCTTGTATTTTTTCAGTCTTAGTTTTACTTGATCCTCTATTGTTGTTTTCTTAATATTGATTTTTAATTTTAATTTTAATTTTAATTTTTATTTTAATTTTAATTTTAAATTTTATTTTTTATAGATAATCTAAACTAAATAATTAAGTAGCATTTATTATAAAGTATACAGTATTTTTGACAGTAGCAGTTATTATAAACTATAAAGTATACAGTATAAAGCAGAAAGTGTAAAGTAGAAATTATAAAGTATCTTTGACTTTGGACTTTGACAGTAGAAATTATAAATTATAAAGGGAAGCTTAAATAAGCTAAGTAAATTTTATCTGTTAAATTTTAATATTTATATATATTTGATGCTTAATACTATTAACTATTAATTATTAACTATAAACTTTTTAAGTTTAAACTATTTACTATTTAAGTATTTTACTCGACTCGAAAGGTAGGTTATGTAACCTAAAGTCGGTAAAGTCAAGATATGTATATATATAAATTAAATTATATTAAATTTCATATCTTTTTAGATTTATATCTATTATTAAGAAATAGAGAAAAACACCTGGTAATAATAAATAATCAATAATAAATCATAAATTATAAATTATTACTCTTTAGCCTTATTTTTAATATAAAATATTTATAACTATTTAATTAATTTTTATTTTTATTTT
>Ga0193698_1000002_pt1 | contig 71678 bp, 103 predicted proteins | sample L3c1metaG_FD_165512 | JGI IMG/M metagenome (GOLD analysis project Ga0193698, IMG submission 165512) | Soil microbial communities from a riparian zone of the East river system, Colorado, United States - L3c1 | ecosystem: Environmental > Terrestrial > Soil > Riparian zone | place: USA: East... | reverse complement strand
GGCGGGCACAGGACCATTCGAGCTTGGCAGTGTAGTGAAACCAGCATGGATGACAATATCGATCAGTGGCACTACGGTAAGCTTTTCCGGTACACCAACAGGTGGAGATGTTGGTACCGATATCGCCGTTGGTTTCGATATACAGAATTGTGCCGGTCATGGATCCGGTAGTCCAAGCAGTAGCGGAACTTGGGGCGGAGATGTAAGCTTTGATGATACAATAGATGTTGTTGCTGCATCATCCTGCACACCGGTAAGCATTAGTGGCGGTGCCCCAACATTTCCTGATGCAGAAGTAGATGAAGAATATGATTTCGATATTACATTACTCGGCACTGCACCATTTAGTCTAAGCGATGTGGTAAAGCCTTCCTGGATGACCATTGAAGTTATTGGCAGCACCATTCATGTTGGAGGAACACCAGCAATAGCAAATGCAGGCACCGGGATAACTGTCAGTTTCACTGTATCAAATTGCAGCGCTGCAAATGATGTTGATGTATCAGATACCATCAATGTGAACCTGGTTACATACGGTTGCGGTGATACGATCAGCGCCAGCACTCCTTCTTATGAATTTACACAACTTGGTGTATTCGCTTTAGACGTGGAAGGCGCCGACGAAGTGAACCTTAACTGGGATGTACATGAAAGACCCAACAGGATCACTCTTTATGATAACGGTAATGTACTTGAAACAACAGGATGGAGAGGCTTTGCAAACTATGGTGGACCATGGGGAGCGCCGCCACTTAACACGGCAACATTGGGCACTATAACATTTGAACCGGTAGCAGGGCATTCATACACTTTAAGGCTTGAAGCTGGTCCTGCGGACCCTGATAATTTACAAAGTGATGCTGTAGACGTAGCAATAGTTTGTACCGGATCTTAAATTAAAACCATGGCTAAAGCATATTATATACCGAACGGACCAAAGAACCTGGAAACATTATTTCCCCTTGTGGACTTTAATAATGTAGCTAAATATTATGTGGAAGTAAAAGACAACAATGGTGATGTGATCGCCACTTCTCCTATGAATATACAGTGCTGCGGATGCTGTGATGAGGAACGAATACGAGTAAACTTTTTAAATGGCCTTGGCGCCATCGATGCCATCAATTTTAAATTACTAACGCAGGAACATGAATCAAAATCATCTGACTTTGAAAAGCCGCTCCAATATCCTTTAGAAAAACCAGAGCATGGGATCGGCCGCTTCAATGTAAAGAGCAATGATACTTACAAAGTAAGTAATAATGAATATAGCGAAGAAGACAAGCAATGGCTCGATGAGATCCTCGATTCACCAATAGCATGGATACAATGGGAAGGAACGCAGGGGCAGGATGATAATTTTATCCCGATCGTTATCCTGGATAAAAAATTTGAAAAGATAAAAGAGAATGACCGGTTCATTTATGAACTAACGCTGGAATTCAGCCTGAGCCATGAGAAGTTTGTAATTAGAAATTAAAATATATGTCACTAACAACAGATCCCAATGATCCAAGGCTTAAAGAAGCTCAAAAGAATGTAACCGGGCAGCATGATATTTACCTTGTACTGTCTGATGAAGAACGAGCAAAAGGTTTTGTAAGACCATACCGGGATTCATATATTCATCAAGGTAGAAAGGTAGAGACTGGGGAAATTATACCACTTGAAATTGCTGTTGCTGATATGAGTGATTATTGTAAAACAAACTACACAAAAGAAAATGGATATGCCGCTTTTTTAAAATATCCTGCCGATAGAAGTCCGTTGACTGGTAAATTCTTGACACAAGATGAAGTCGATGCAATGAGAGATAGAAAAGAATATGCTGGTGGTTGTTGGACGGTTACCAAGATGGGCCAAGCATTGTCAGAAACATATGCAAGAGATCCAAAATTCTATGGCGCTACTTTCTGTTGTGGATGCAATAAACATTTGCCAGTAGGAGAATTTGTTTGGAAAGGAACAAATGAATTAGTCGGCTCATGAAAAAGGTTGCAATTGTTTGTGATAATTATAAGTTGGAAAGATTCAAAAAAGAACTTGATAGGGAAGGGTATAAATATGAATTATTTCCATTTGTTGAAGAAACTACATCCATTAAAATAGAGTGTAAGGATGATCAAGTAAGTAAAGTTCATGCAATATGTATAAAAATAGAATCACACTTTAAGCGATCAAATTAATAAATGCCACTCGCAAAATATATACGCCTTGCAATAGATGATCAGCAACTGGATCTTCCCTCACTGGAAGATCTTCCTCTTTCCATTAGTTACAAGTTGGAGGACCCTGAAGAGTTTCAAAGAAAAAAATCAAGCGAAGCATTTGATATCGTCGTTCCTGCAACTACCAACAATCAAAGGATCGCTAATGCTTTTGGAAATCCCGATGTGGTGGATATGACAACCGGGGAAATATTCCGCAGCAACCGCAATGCATATATCGAAGCCAACGGGTATGAGCTGCTGATCGGTAAAGCATTTTTAGAATCAGCAACACACAACAGGTTTCCTAAAGAATACAAGTTTAATTTTTATGGTAACAATGCCGACTGGATCATTGACATGAAAGAATCAACGCTGTTTGATTTTTTAAAAGACATCCAGTTTGCATTTACCAAACAAAAGATCATTGACAGCTGGCAGTATGATGGTACTGATGAAGATCTTCCTTTTGTGTTTGCACCAGTACGCTATGGCCAGCCGATGGATGATTATTTTCCATCCGTTGGGGATCCGCAACGGGACCGAAACATGAAGCCGGAATACATGCGGCCTGCATTATCAAAGTACTGGATCATTCAACGTGCATTCAAATCGCTTGGTTATAAAGTACAATCTGATTTCCTGGATACTGAATATTTCCGCAGGCAAGTTATGCCATGGACATGGGGAAATTTTCTTTTCTCGGAAGGTACCAGGTTAAACACTCTCGATTTCCTTGCCAAAGGAACGCAGACGGTTGATAAGCTAAATGTTGATTTCACCGGCTACTGGGATGTAATGGCCAGTAACGATACGATCGATGGCGCCTTTGATAACAATGGAGTTTATAGTTACTCCAATCCGGATATGACATGGACCTACCTGCCGGCATTTAACTATGGAGCATTAGAAGCTCATTTTTCATTCAACATATTTGTAACGGCTGTTGCTACTGCTAACAGTGTTGTAGAGCTCCGCATACAATGGTTTAAAAACGGAGTAAGAATTATAAATGATGTCAGCGATAATGGTAACGGAACTCTTTTGTTAGAGCTTGATGCACCTGTTATCGGCCGTCGTGATTTCACCGGACCCATAGAAGATTTCTTTTCTGCAGTGGTGGACCCTGGAGATACCATAACTGCAAAAGTTTACCTGCATACAAGAAAGAGCAGCCTTGGCATTGCCCGCATTCACGGCCGCATCGATGCATTTGAATTGGATTATTTCCGCATACCATTGGGGGGATTGATAGATTTTGCAAACTATACTGGTTTTAAAAAGCATAAGTTCCTTGAATTTCTTGGTGGCGTTGTAGATGAATTCAATATTCAAATACAAACAGATCCTATCAACAAGGTTGTGTACATGGAGCCGTCGCACCCTTACTCACTCACTAATGATTTCTCGGTAAAGACAGGAGGATATTTTAACGGCGCTTCACTTGATTGGGAAGAGAAACAGGATATATCCAAAGATTCAAGGATGGATCTTTTCAGTGAGTCGGAACGTGAACTTTATTTCACCTATAAACAAGACAATAACGATGGCGTATTAAAAACTGTACAGGACCGCAATCTTAATAAACTGGCTGTTGGTAAATATGTTTTTCCCGATCGCTTCAAAGCAGGTAAGAAAGAAATTGTGAATCGTTTCTTCTCTGCTGTCATGCATTATGATGTAAAGCAGTGGACCGGCTTTGGCAGCGATGCAGACGATTACCCGCAAATGATGACACTGATACCGGAGAACATATCCAACACATCCCGTGATGAAGCACAAAATACTTTTGAGCCAAAGAGTGCCTACTACAAAGGACTTATTTCAAATGTGGGCTGGATATTCGATGGCGAGATCCGGTCAACATTTCCTTTCATGTTTGCGGTGAACTACAGGCCGGGTGGCGAAGATGATCCCATTTTATCTTATGCAGATGAATCCATCGGTCCTGATCCATCACCTGTAATTGGTAAGGGATTGGTAAGAAGATTTTATCACCAGCGTCTTGCTATTATGCGCAATGGTGAATACGAGACAACCTGGTTCAAGTTAAATAATATGGACGCTACCAATTTCCTGCATAGGGAGCATATCATTTGGCATGGCCAGCGGTGGGAGCTGGTGGAAATAAACGATTACAAACCATTGAAAGAAGAATCAACACAATGTCTTTTACGAAAATGGAGCCCGATCACCAATGCCTGATAATATATATCCAGATAAAAGCAATGATAAGTTTGACATACAGTATGCCAGGCTGCTGGGCTTGTCATCAGATCTTCGTGCATCATTTGGCGTGGTGGAAGAAGAGATCGGATCATCACCAGCACCAACGGGTTTCCCAATAGAAACACCATCCGATGTTGATACAGGACCAGATACCGGATCTGCAGAAAGATTTGGTGTGGCCGGTGAAGATGATACTGCTACTGAGAACAGGAGCTTCAACCTTGCAGGAGCATATAGTTTTGCAATTACTCAGCAGGGCAACAATCAATTCCTGGTAGATCCTGCAAACGGATTGTATCAATTGGGAGCAGTACCGGTACCGGGAAGTGATAGCGGTCTTTCCTATACCTATCTTGAAATTGATGATACTACTAATAAGATTAAACTACAGGCCCCTGAAGGAATTGTTTTACCCGGTTATGGATATGGCAATCATTCTGGCACAGCATTATTTAATCTTGCTGTTGATGCAGGTGGAAATTTAATCGAGGTTGCAACTGGTGGCGGAAGTGTAACGGCTGATAATGGGTTATCGATGTCAACAGCAACTAATGTTCAATTATTTGGTCCCGTAGGAACTCCTGCCACTTTACTTAGTGACAGGTACCTAACAGCAGCAGATAAAACACTTAATATAACAGCCAACTCTCTTGCAGGTTCTTCCGCATTTAGCATCACTTCCACTTCCACAGCAGCAGCAAGTAATCTTCAGAAAGGAATAAATGTTTCATTAAGTGGAACAAACAGTGCATCAGGTCAAACAACATGGGGTATATTTTCATCTAATACACATGCAGGTGGTTCTTCCAGCAATGTTGGTGTTTATGGAATTGCCACGGGTGGAACAAATGTAAATTTTGGCGTATATGGTACTACAACATCAACTCTTGGCGGGTCTTCGGCTGGTGTAATTGGTTCTAATGGATCAACAGGATATGGTGTTTTAGCACAATCTAATGGAAATGGAATTGCCTTAAATGCAGAGGGACCTAGTACAGGGTATGGAGTATATGCCACCGCATCAACAAGTGGTGTGGGAGTAAGGGGTAATAGCTCAACCGGGTATGGTGTACAAGGATTTAGTACATCAGGTAGTGCATTAGCCGGGCTTACTACCAATGCTTCAAATAGTTCAGTGGCAACTATGATTGAATTATTGAGACAAACTACGGGAAATGGAGCAAATGGTATAGGGGCATCTATTGATTATAAACTTGCAACTACAACAACTAATGATATTCTTGCTAATCAAATAATTTCAAAATGGGCAGTGGCCACCCATGCTTCAAGAGAATCATCAATGATATTAAATGGGGTATTTAATGCTGCAACAGTTGATCTATTAACATTAGCGGGGAATGGTTCAGTTAAGTTAAGACCAATAACAGCAACAGCCGCAAGTGCTATTACACCAGCCGAAGGAATGCTGGTCTTTGTTGATTCCACAAATGGAACATTTGCTGCAATAGGAATACACTGTTATGAAAACGGCGCATGGGTAAAACTATAAATTAATATTCTATGGCAACACAAGGACAAGTAACCAAAATATATAAACTCTCCACTCTCGGTTTCGATACAGTGGATAAGCAGCTTACTGCTATTGAAAAAGGTTTTGTTGATATCAAGAATGCAAAGAAAGCTGCGGAAGGAAAAATATTAAACACCAACGATACAGCCGAGATAAAAAAATTCACCGATGAAATTGCTAAGTTAAAGATCCAGGAACAGCAACTACGGGTGGAAAGGCAGCAGATGATCAATGAACAAAAGGCTGGCAACATTGCAAGAGCGGAAGAACTCCGTTTACAAAAAGCAAAAATTGATGGCAACCTTACCGAAGAAGGATCTATTGTAAGGATCCGTCAGCAAATAAGAGAACTCAATCAACTGCTTATTACAAAAAATCAAAAAGGAACTGCATTAATAAACTTCCAGGGAGAATCATTATCTATTGACCAGGCCGTTGCTAAATTAAAACAACTCACAGCCGCCGAGCAGGAATTCAGAAGGCAGTTTGCAAAAGATTCAACACTGGTTGGAGAATATACAACCGGCATCGTGCAGGCATTTAAAAGAATGGGATTGGATGACCTGGTTGCCGGGCAAGTTACCCGGTCAGAGCAACATTTGAATAGTTTAAATACAGCATTTAATACATTACAAAAAGAACTTTTAGAAACAAAAGCAGCCGGTAAATCAACAGAGAGTATAGAACTGCAGATGATCGAGAACCGCAATGAAGTTATAAAATTGGATACTGAACTTTCGCGGTTAAAAACGGATCTCCGCGGCACCGGTGATGTAGGCAACCAGGTATCAACCGCCATTGGCAATGGATTCAAAGCAGTGAAGGGACAACTGGCATCATTCGCATTCCAGTTTGTTGGTATTGCCGCCATCATTGGTAAAGCCCAACAAGGTATTGCCGATGCAAAACTTTCTTCTGATGCCACCACTGATCTGCAAATTCAACTCGGGCAAACAGCCGATGAAGCAGACAGGCTGAATGAATCTTTAAAAAATATTGATACACGTACATCGCTTATCGGCTTACAGGAGATCGCAAACGTAGCACTGAAAGCAGGCGTAACAGCAGATAATATTCTTGCTGTTACCGAGGCCATCGATAAAACAAAAGTTGCATTTGGTAAAGACTTTGGATCCATTGAGCAGGGCACAGAAACATTTGCGAAGCTGATAAATATATTTTTTGAAGATGGAGAAATTACCGGCGATCGTATTTTAAAAATTGGTAACTCCATTCGTGCATTGGCAAATGAAACAGTGGCATCTGTTCCCTTCCTTACAGATTTCTCAGGAAGGATGGCCGGTCTGAAACAAATATCAAACGTTACGCTTCCGGAAATACTTGGTCTTGGTGCCGGCTTTGAAGAATTCAAACAAAGCGCCGAGGTATCAAGCACCACACTTGTAAAGATCATTCCCAAACTTGCCACTGATGTTGAGAAGTTTGCAAAAATAGCAGGCATTGCCAATGATGAATTTAAAACGCTTCTTACTGAAAGCCCGATCGAAGCATTATTAAAAGTATCTGAAGGATTAGTGGCAGGTAAAGGTGATGTGGAAGAGTTTGCAAAAACGCTTGCAGATGCTGGGCTTGATGCTGGTCGTGTAACCACGATCATTGCAACACTTGGTGGTAAGGCAGATGTATTCAGGGAAAGAATAAAAAGAGCAGGTGCAACCATAACAGAAACTGGTGCAATCACTGATGCATTTGCTAAAAAGAATACCAACCTGGCGGCACAAATGGATAAGCTGAATAAAGTCTTCTCTGATTTTTTTGCCAGTAAAACATTCCAGGTAATACTTGGTGCCATCTCATCAATATTAATTGTGATCATCGGCAACCTTCCAATAATAATTTCACTGGTTACTTTATTAACTGTGGCATGGGTTGCACAGAATGTTACACTCATATCACTCAGGGCACAATTAATACTTTATAATTTGGGTATTGGTGCAAATCTTATTTTATTAAACTTACTTAGAGTTGCACAGCTTGCATATAACGTTGCGCTGTTTTTGCTTAATGGAGTCCTTCAAGTTGTTACTGCATCACTAAGAGTATTTGGAATTACATTAACAGCGACCACCGGTCCGCTAGGGATCATATTAACGATTGTGGCTCTTCTTGGTACTGCATTTCTCGGCCTTTCAAAAGCGATGGGTAGAACGGAAGAAGCAATAACTGATAATATTAGAAGAATGCGGGCACTGACTGCCGTGAATAATGAAGCAGTAAAAAGTTATGCAGATCAAATTTCAAAAATAGATTCATGGGTTGCTATTATTAAAAGTGCAGCCACATCAGCCGATACAAAAAGAAAGGCTGTTGATGAGTTGATAAAAACAAATGCACGCTTCAGTTCGGTAATGAAAGATAATGTTATCGATCTAAAAGAATTAGAAAAAGCATACGGCGATGTGACTGCAGCGATAAAATTAAACGCAAGAGCACAAGCTTCCGCCAAGCTGACCGCCGAGGCAAAAACAAAAATTGATGAGATCTCACTAGTCCGCCAGATCATAGAATCCGGCGCTGCAGTAAATAACGGAGCTGTTGATTTAGATAAATTTACCGATGCCCAGGTTCAACAATTATTTAATATTCCCGGTGTAAAAAGAGCGGCCGCAGCTCCGAGGGGAGAACTAAAGCAAATTAAAAGGGATGCAAGCACAGATAAAGTAACAGAGGGGCAGGTTTTAATAGGAACAGCACGATTTGATTTTCCAAAATTACTTGATGCATTAAATAAAGAGGAAGAATTGAGGGTCAAAAACTTTCAGGCCTTTGTTGATATTCAGGAAAAGTCTGATAAGCTTGTCGATAAATTTTTAGAATCAGGTGCCGGCGCAAAGCAGGCTTTTGAAGTTGATATTTCTAAATTGAAAGAGGACATTGCAAATCTAGATAAAGAAATAGATAAATTCCAGGGCACTCAAGCCGAATTGAAAAAGAAGATTGCTGAGAGAAGTCAATTGCAGAAAAAACTAGATAGCCTGCTCGGGAAAAAAGAACAAGCTGGTAGCGATCGTGGTTCACGATTAACCGGAGAACAGAAAGATGATTTTAAAGATATAGAAGCACTACGTGATAAACAACTTGCTGATATCAAAATTAGGTTTCAACAACAACAAATTGAGGAAGAAAATTATTTACTGACCGTTTTACGAATAAACAGGGAAGCAATTGATGCAAAGCTAAAATTACTAAAAGGCGCCAATGCGGAAGAAAGAAAACAAATAGCCGAACTCAATCTTGAGAAGATTACTAATGAACAGGATACCAATAATAAAATATTTGATCTCCGTAGCAAAACATTAAAGAAACAACTGGAGCAGGATATTGCTAACATAAGATTGGAAGCTGCAGTTGTGGAGCAGGATCCAACAGCATCTGCCACTGCAAGGGCGCAGGCAAAGCTTGATTCCGATAACAAGATACTTGCATTACAGGAGCAGTTCAATACCGATATTGATAAGCTGGAAAAGCAATTGGCGCAAAACTCTCTCACCAATACAAAAGAATCTGCCGATGATATCCGTAAAACAAAAGAACAGATACTGGCAGATCAGAAAGCAATTGCTGCTTCTCGTTTAACGGATATTGCTGATGCAGGAGAGAAACAACGCTCAGAGATCATAGCTAATTATGAAAAGCTTCGCCAGGCGATTTTAAATAATGATAAGCTTACTGCTTCGCAAAGGCAGAAGGCACTTGAGAAGCTGGCAAAGATCCATAATAAAACGATCGTCAGCAGTGAGCTTGCACAACTGGTAATTGAGTTTGAGGAAATAAAAAAGCAGTATGAAAAAGGCCTGGTATCTGAAAAACTATTCCTTGAGAAGAAGGCAGAACTGGAAAAAAAGAAATCAGATCTTGGCGAAGTAAATATTGACCTCTCCGCTGTTGGTATTGATCTTCCATCATCAGGTGAAACACAAAAGTTATTATCCGAACGATTAGCAAAAGCATTCGGATTTGCAGATCAGAGCGCCGAAGCACAATTGCTGGGTGAAACGATCTCACAAACATTTTCATTGGCCGCGGATGCAATGAATAGTTACTTTGATGCAGAACGTGACCGCATTAATGAAAACCTGCAATTGCAATTGGATAGATTGGAGTTGGAAAAAAAGCAGGTAGAATCAAGAGCACAATCACAGGAAGAACTGGAAGCAATAGATAAAGAATTTGCAGCCAGGAAAAGAAAAGCAGAACGTGAAGCAGGTGAGCAACTGAAAAAATCAAAAAAAGCGGAAGCAAAGATCGCATTAGCAACAGAGCTTGCTAACATTGCTGCATCAGCAGCTGCAAATCCTGCCAATGCATTTACATTCGGTGCAGCTGGTGCTATCATGTATGGAATATTAGCGGCACTTGCACTCGGCCGGTATGCATTACGTACTGCAGAGATCAACCGGGAGAAATTTGCGAAAGGTGAACATCTTACAAAACGCGGCGGACAGGCAATAGGCCGTTCACATGCACAAGGAGGCATTCCTTTTAATTACGAAGCAGAGAACCAGGAGCTGTTCATCATCAATAAAAGATCTGCTATCGATAACAGGGTAAGAACATTCACCGGTACCAATAAGCAAATTGCGTCAATGATAAATGAGATCGGTGGTGGAAAAAGTTTTGCCAAAGGAGCAAAGCAGGCGAAATTTGCAAGTGGTGGAGTGATCGGGGATATATTGCAACCACCTGTATTAATACCGGGTGGATCAACGCTGATCAATAATGGAGGAGGAATAACAAAAGACGATCTTAATGAATTTAAAGATGCGATCATTGAAAGAACTGAGGCAACAGATAGAAGGATAGATCGTTTACAAGTGGAGCAGGTTACCAGCAGTGTAACCAATGCACAAAAAAAACAAGTGAAGCAAAGTAATATCGGCACATTATGAAAGATTATAGAAGCAATGATGTAACAGGAAGATTGATAATGGGAGTGATCATTGTAGTTATAGTTTCTTTGGTTATCGGAATTATAAAACTTTTTGAATGGCTGTCCAACCTATGACCGATCTCGATAAAAAACTTCAAGAGATAGCACTGATGAACTGGAAACAGTTTGTTGCACTCGTTGGTGAGGATGCTCTTATCTCTGCAAAAATTTGCCTTCTCAGGCGAGATAAAAAATCTTACGGAGAAATTCAGAATAAGCTTGGTATTACAAAAAATCAGGCGGAGTATGGGTGTGGGAAGTGTGAGTCTAATTTGCCTTCATAAGAAATTTCTGTCCTCTTTTTAAATTACGAGAAATTGTCTGCCATCCAAGAGCGGAGGTAATAACTGAAACTTTTTCATTCTTTTCACTTCTAAAGAAGAACTTATTTTTTCTTCTATAATAGTAAACCAAATATTCTCCTACTACTTTATCAGGCAGCATTTCTAAATAATCCTCAATAGAAACATAAATAAACTCCACTGAAATTATCCCTCCTGATATGGAGCCACATTCTTTGTTTTGTGCAGTAAATGTATTACATAAACTCATATCATATTTTTTGATCTGTAAAAGTGAATCAACTCAATAACCTTTTTCATTTCAGACTCAGGGATTGCCTCACGATAATATTCTAAATAAAAAACGCAAAGGCTATTGGTGATCATCCCGTTTTCTAGTAAGTAATCATTGGTGCTTGACCTTTGTCCGCATTCTGTTTTATGTACTCCCATCTTACCGCTGCCTGGTCTAAAATTTGGTGCTTCATCTACTCTTGCATAATTAGAAACTCCCCTTACCGATCTTTCAAATGCAAGTTTCATTACATCAACAAATTCATCTTTGATTGCAACAACAGATCTCTGTTCCTTTTTTGGTTCAATAAAGAGAAGAAATCTTGGGTTGTCAAGTCTAACCATATAAGCCAAATATAAGATTTCCTCTGAATTTTTCAGACAGGCAGGTAGTAAAACACTACAAAAGGTCAGTTTTTACATACAGTTTTACATCGCAATGGAGAAAAAAAGGTTTATAGCCATTCGTAACCAGGCAGAATCAAACACTTTAGAACTGTATTTCCTGGATGTCATTGCAGACACTTACGACTGGTACATGGGCTTTAGCTCCAAAGTGCAGGAGATCATTGACAAAGTAAATTTCTACAAGCCTTCACGCATCAAATGTATAATTGATAGCGAAGGTGGAGATGCTCAAATTGGAATGTCCATTTACAATTTCCTCAAACGCTGTGATGCAAAAGTGGAAGTTGAGATCATCGGCTTAGCTGGGTCTATTGCTTCGGTGATCGCTATGGCAGCCAACAAAGGCAAACTCCGGATCGCCAAGAATGCCTTTATGGTAATACACAGGGCAGAAGGCGGATGTTGGGGAAACTCTGAGGATTTGCGCCATGGTGCCGACCTCGTGGACCTGTACACAAGCCAGATTGTAGATATCTACTCGCAGCGAACAGGAAAAACCGTAGAAGCTATCAATGCGTTGATCGCAAACGGTGATTACTGGATGACAGGTGAGGATGCTGTTGCACAAGGTTTCGCAGATGAAACTTTCAACGGCGCCGAAAATGTTCAGATCGCAGCTCGTCTTGATCAAAACTTTTACAAAAACATTCCTGCACAGATCAGAGCACAGATGAAGCCCGCAAATGAACCCGATGACTCAAAAACATTCTTTCAAAATCAATTAGAAGAAATGAAAAAATTCTTTACCGAAATCGTCAATGCGATCAAAGGTGTAAAGCCTTCAACTGATCCGGCAGTAAGTATCACCAACCAGATAGCAGACGCAGTAACAGCTCCCTTCGATAAGCTGGCTGATGAAATTGAAACCACGATCAGCAATAAAGTAAATGATGTGGTTGCAAGCAAGCCGGTGAACGATGCAATTGCATTACAAGTAACAAATGCAGTAACCGCTGCAGTTGATTTCAGTAAGGATGGCGCTGGTAAAACAGCGATCGAAGCTGCTGTAAAAGTAGCAGTGGATGCACTTACCGCAGACATGAGCGGAAAGATCACTGCACTGGAAACAGTAAATGCAGGATTGAAAAAGAAGAATGAAGAATTGGAATTGGATATCACCAATATGAAAGGAAATAAAAGCCAGGCACAAAAGAATGAGATCGTGGATAAAGTGTATGGCAAGTTCAACTAATAAAATTTATTCAAAAATCTTTTAAATAAATCGTAATGGCAAACGCAATTGATAACAGCAACCTTCTTGATTACCGCGGCGACCAGCCTTCTGATTTCGTCCCTGGTGTTAATTATGTCTATGATGCAGCCGCTGCAGAAATAGATGTAACCGATGCCTCTGTATTTCCGAGTGGTCATTCGCTGAATCGCATTCATGTACGTGTGCATGATAAGTTCGGCGGTCAGGTAAATGATGAGATCGAAAATCCTGATGGAAGTGACAGTGCTGGTGATCATACCACAACGATCGATGTATCCAGCCTCAACAGGTCAAAACCACTTGACATTACCGCAACAGTTGTTGGCGTTGATCCTTCTGGTCTTGGCCAGGTGGTAGCCGATGGCGGTGCATATGATATCGGCGCAGCTGGTTCACTCGGTAGCTGGGATAAACAAAGACAAGCAAGCCCGGGAGCAAGCTTATAAAGAACGAAAAAATTTTAGATCTCAAATTTCAAATTTAAAATTAATACAATGTTCGAAACCTTTTCACTCGATAGCCTGGCCTTTCATGAGGCCGTTATTCATCCTGCATTCGCAGACATAGTGCCTGCAGGGTTCCCTTTCCAGGGTTCACTCAATGAGTTTTCCCTGATGGATAATGTGCCTACCAAGCGGCCGATCATTGATATCCGCAGGGCGCAGAATATCATGCAGCGCAGAGATGCATCGTGTGATATTATCTATAAAAAAGTGTTTGGTGCCACTACCCGTAGCATAACTACGGAAGAGATATATGGCGCCACCCAGTTCTGCCGCAATGAATTTTACCAGGGAGCATTGAAAGATTGGCGTGCAAAAGATCCACTTTTCGGAAACAAGATTCTCCCCTATTTCCAGCAAGCTGTAAATGCCGATATCACCACCAATGCCTATTTCGGTGATGTGGATCGTGTAACACTGGCAACTGATGCCTACAGCACAAATGTATTTGATGGTGTATTTAAATGGATCGGAAAATATATCGACAACGGTATGATCCCATCCGGCCAAAACTTCGCAATTGCTGATGGCGAAAGTTTCAGTGATTCCGGTGGTCCACAAGCAGCGTATGATCTGCTGAAACAATTATACGATGCACAACCGGTGCTCATGTATAACTGGATGGATACTGAGAAAGCCTTTTATGTAAGCAAAGAAATTGCACAAGGATATATCGATTACCTCACAGTTACCGCAGCTACAGGCGGCGGGTATATTGATCTGATCGAGAACGGTCATTCAAAAAAACAACTCGCATTCAAAGGTATCCCTGTGTTGGTGGAACCAACATGGACGCCAGTGATCACGCAGATAAAAGGTTCTGTAGGTTATGCAGCTGTGCTTACTATCCGTCACAATTTCGTTTTTGCAACTGATACTTCTTATGGCGAAGGAGAAGATGGACATACTGCACTTGAAGTATGGTATGAGAAAAAAGATATGAAGTGGTATTACCGCCTCTTTTTAAAAGCAGGTACGCAGATCGCATTGCCTGAGTTCGTGGTGGTATCAATGACAAGCTGGTAGGATTTAAAATTTCAGATCTCAAATTTCAAATTCGAATTACTAACCTTTTTAATATAAAACTATGCTCTGTGTTTCATTAAAACCATATGTAAGATCCTGCGGTGGAGTAACAGGCGGTATCTCTGACCTAGCCATCTTTGATCCCAATGACCTGGACTTTACAAAAGCAGACGATGTTAGTGGCTCAGCACAAAAATACTCCGCTGTAGCGGAGCGAGATGGTGTGGATGGTATATCCATCTTCGCTATCAGCTTCCAGGAGAATGAAGCCGAGTGGACATTCACACAATCGGTTACTGGTTGCTCTGTTAAGTATGAGCATGAGTTCATCTTCCAGTTACCTGAGAACAGCCAGGAGCTCACCGTATTCCAGGCAGCACTCGATGCAGCTGGTTGTTGCTGCGGTATTGGTCTCATCATGCGGATGAACAATGGAAAAATATTTGTTGCCGGTGAAAAATATGTGAATGCTTCGGCTATCACAAAATTCACATTGAAGCAGGATGGTTCAGAAGGCGGAAGTGGAAAATTGTTTGATGATTTCAATGGAGCCAACATTCACCTGAAAGGATCATACTCACGCAACTTGTATGAGTATTCAGGTTTGTGGTCATCAATTGAATTGTTGATGCAGTCTGGTGGATCAGCTTAATAATATTCTTGCATGCCATTATCGAAGATCAAAAATATCTATTTAAATAAACGGGTTGCGTTTGGAAAAACTGCAGCCCCTTTGTATAAAAGGGATGATATAGATGACCTGGCAATAATAGCACTCGAGAGTAACAACCAAAACCTTATCCGTCTTTTTGAATTTCTTCCTGAATTATCAGTTTTAAAAAAAGCCCGGACAGACGCAGCACTAAAAAAGGATGCACCGGTTGCAGAAGATCATTCAAAAGAAGATCCTAATAAAGAAAGAAAAGAACAAAGACCGGATATCGAGCAGAATAATGAGGATCCAAATAAAGATCTCAAAGAACCAAAAGATGTGGAGCCATATGGCACTACCTCCAACTAAATAAAATCGATCAACTGAAATGGAATGCAAGGGAGTCAGCAAATCAAGCTTAATGGTAAACAAAAAAAACCAAGGGTCAGCAATAAAGTAGTTATTGATGCTACCAATCCTATTCCATTTAAATACGGAAGTGAAGTATTCTCAATCGTTCATCAATCAGCCTACCTCCCGTTTCTACCCCCAAAAGATGATTTTGCCAGGAACTTAATTGAAGCAAGGCTCTTGAGCCCTACAGCAAATCAATGCATCATTACAAAAAAAGATTACTGCGCTGGTGATGGCTTCGAGTCATCCAAAAAAGACGTAGAACTTCCAAAAGAGTTTTTGGAGTGGTGCAGGTCGATGAATCTGAAAAATCAATCGGCAACAAAGCTCACCAAAAATATATTTGAAGATTTCTTTACCTATGGTAACGTACCTATTGAATTGGTCCGCTTTACTGTTGGTGGTGAAAAGAAATTGTTTGCATATGTGCATTCTTTCCTGGAGTGGAGGTTGGGCAAGCCTGATGATAATGATATTGTTCAATATGCCGTACAATCAAAACTTTTCATGCGGGAGAATTTTGTTGCCACTGCTGATCAAATAAAAAAAAGTAAGAAACTTCCGATCTATAATCCTAACAATACAGAGAAAGAAAACTGGCAGAAGGATAAAGATGATCCATCCACTCAGCGCACATTGATATGGTATAAGAACCCCATTACCGGTTTGCCACATTATGGGTTGCCATCCAACATAGCCACGATGATATCTGAAGTACTGGAATACAAAGGCGCCAGGTATAATCTTGATGAATTTGAAAATGGAATGGTAGCCTCTGCAGTGCTTGCACTCAAAGGAAACCTTGGCCAGGAAGAAGCAGATAAAATAGGTAAGAGGATCATCAGCACACATACCGGTGATGGTAAAAGAGCCAGGGTATTTGTTGTTGCCAGTGAAGAAGGAATTGAAGGCAGTGATCTGCATAAACTGGATACGGAACGTGATGGAAGCTATAAAGAATCTGATGAACTGTGGAGCCAGAAAATAATAATGGGCAATGATTGGGATGCGGTGCTTATGGGAGTTCTTAATCCTTCCACACTTGGTAAAGGATCCGGCTTCATTACAAAAGTGATCGAGCATAAATTAAAAACGGTCATCCTGCCCGCACAGCGAGATATCATGGACGAAGTATGGAACACAATTTTAAAAATTGCTGACGCATGGATGGGCTTCGGGCTTGAACAATTTGATATCCGTATCAAGAACTCAATTGATATTTCCGGTTTAACCGATGTTGATATTACTCCTGCTGTACAGGTAAATGAAGTTCGTACCGCCAAGAACTTGCCGGAAGATCCTACTATGAAAGGCGTGTATATGAAAGCCACTAAGCCAGAGAATGCACCTGTAGATAAAGGAGGTGGCAATGTATAGAGTAAATCCATTAAAAAGAAACGTGCTGATCACTACCGATGAAGTGATATTTCATGCACCTACCGGCCACACCATTGATCCAAGAATGATTGATAGTAATATCATCATTGCCGAAGAAGGCATTATCCGTGTTGCACTCGGTTATGATTTTTACCGGGCATTGGTGGTTGAAAAGAACCTTCTTATTACCGATACAAATAAAGCTGCCCAGCAGACACTTATTCAGGCTTCATTGCCAACCGATGCACAGGATGTGAAATTAGAAGAGGGCATGATCGTAAATGCATATGAATATCTCAGTACAGAAAATAAAACACTCTGGACAGAACATCTTTGGAAGTTGATTGCCGAAGTGGTCATCCTGGTTGCATATCCTGAAGGTTTCGTTCAATTAGGAACTGAAGGAGTACATCATAAAGCACCGCCAGCAGGCCCAATGTCAACAGGAGTTGTATCTCCTGATCTGCGCACTATGAAATGGGCAATGGATAAAAAGCACATGATGCGTATCGACCCACTTCGTGAAAGCATGCATCTATGGCTCTGTAAACAACAAAAAGCGGATTCAACCAAATATACTTTGTATGAAAAGTATTGCGATTGCAATGCTGATGGAGTTCCCTATAAAAGAAGAACGGATTTGATACTTGGTATTTATGATGATGACGAAACAACCAGGTGCTGCGAATGAAAAAGCTCATTCACATATTAAAAGGCTGGTGCAAAGTGCTTGGATTAATACCGATCAGTACAGCAGAAGCAAAGCTCTCTGAAATGCGGTTGAAGGTTTGCCGCTTTTGTGATCATGCAAAAGCAAAACGTGTTTTTCATTTTGTAAATGATGAAGCAGTTGTTGGTCATGATCTTTTTTGTACGCAGTGTAAATGTCCTTGTGTTGAAAAAAGCTTAGTAGTTGATGAATCTTGTCCTATCGGTAAATGGTAGTTTTTTAAAACTAATAAATAAAAATCATGCACCACAAGTTAGAATTTAATGAGAAGATAAAATCCAATGACAGGGTAGGTCCATCGAATGTAAATCCAATTTCATTTGAGAAGAAGGAATATGAGGTGGTGGCTGAGGGGGGCATGTATAAACACGGCAGGCAATATAACAAAGGGGATAAAATTTTACTCATAGAAAAAACAGCTGCCAATTTCCTGGCTGCAGGTGATATAAAAAATATTAATAATTAAAAAATAAAGTATAGTCATGAAAACAAAATTGAACTCAAGAAGCAAAACAAAATGGCACATGCACCTTGTCCTTCGTGATGAAAAAGGTAACATCAAGGAGGAAAGAAATGTGTTTAACACTGTAACAACAGCCGGAAAGAACGGCGCCGCTGATCAGATCATCGGTTCACCAACCCTCGGCAAACCAACCCATATGGCTATCGGTACCGGATCTCCGGCAGCAACATTGCTGGGGACAGAAATAGATCGTAATGCTCTAACAAGCAAAACAAGATCTGGAGCAGTTGTCACAATGGTTGGTGATTGGGCAGCTGGTGATGGCACTGGAGCCATTACAGAAGCAGGAGTATTTGATGTAGTTACAGCAAACACAGTAAATATGTGGATGAGTGCATCTTTTTCTGTCGTGAACAAAGGTGCTGCTGATACGCTTTCAATTTCATGGACATTGACGTTCGCTTAATAGGAGGAAAATAAACTATGGGACTTTATCAAGTATTTAATGGGCCAGCTCCTACAACTGTCTCTTTTGTGGCCGTAACTACAGGAACAGGTTTAAAAACAATGCTGCAATTAAAACTTGGTGGTTCTACTAACCAGGTAGGTAAGATTAAAGAATGGGGTATTTCGTTTGACGGATCGGCGGCTGCAACACCAATAGAAGTAGAGTTACTTTCCACTGGCACTGTTGCGGCAACGATCACTGAATTTGTAGCTGCTGATATTTTCAATATCGGAGATCCTAATGCGGGAGCGGTTACAGATGATTTCCCCCTGGCATTTACAGCGGCCGGGGATGAATCAGGATATACAGCTTCAGCAGAAGGGACAATTACCGCTACCAAACTTTATGATGTACAGTTTGTCGCCCCAACAAACCAGTATATAAAACAATTTGCATTGGGTTTAGAACCATGTTGGAAGGCGGCTGATTTTCTTAGAATAAGGGTAAAGGCCGGAGCTGCTGTAAACTGTATCTGCTATATAATATTTGAAGTATAATTTATGCCAATTGCCCCAGTATTTTGTTGTGGATTTGAATGCGGAGTTACTAGTTCTAGCCTACACATAGCTTCTACTCAGGGCTCTTACTCTACTTCTACTGTTAGAAGCGGCGCAAGAAGTCATAGATTTAATCCAACTGCAGTTTCTACGGGACATATAGCAACAACAATTACATTGACAGCATCTGATAAATGGATAATTAGATGCTATATCAACTTTGCAACACTTCCTAGCGCAGACTGTCTTTTACTTTATGTAACAGATGGCACAATAAAAGTTGGATTAGGATTTAAACAGAGTACAAGTAAAATAGATGTCGGGAATGAAACAGCTGGAGGCACTTCAATTATTTCTGGAGGAGTAAGTGTAACTACTGGTGTATGGTATAGAGTAGAACTTTATGTAAATTCTTCAGCTAATCCTTGGACTTATGATGGAAAAGTAGACGGGGTTCAATTATCAAATCCTGCTACTCAGGTTAGAGCGGCAGCAACTCCAACAAATTTTGTTTTTGGCGTGAACTTACGTACTGGTTCGATTACTGCAGATGTTTTCTTCGATGATTTTCTAGCCTCAAATACAATTGTCGATTATCCATTAGGTGCAGGATATGTAAACCACTTTGTACCTACTTCAGATGGTACGCATAATGTGGCGGGGGCAAATGATTTTGAAAGAAGTGCAACAGGTACAGATATTATTAATTCAACAACAACAGCTTTTCAGTTAATAGATGACGTTCCATTAAAATCAGGAGTGGTATCAGAATATATAAATCTTATTGCACCTCCTAATGCAACAGATTATGTTGAAGTGGTATTAGGACCAGCGCCAGGAATAAGCACACCAACAAATGCTCCAAGAGCAGTAGAAGCGATTGTTGCTCATGCTTCATCAGCAGCAGGAACACATAATTTAAGAATTGCACTAAACGATAACGGTTCACTTGATGATGTTCTTAATACAACAACAGCACCAGGAACAACCGCAGCTTACGCAAGAAAATTTTATAGTGATCCTCCAAGCGCTGCAAGTGTATGGACATTAAGTGGCAATGGAAATTTCAATAATGTCAGAATGAGATGCTTTACAAGTGATGCAGCCCCAGATCCTTGGTGGGCTAGTGCAATGATAGAAGCAGAGTTTCAAGAAATAGCCGCTATTCCCAATAAAATAGTAAACATTAACCAATCTGTAAAAAGAGCAGCTTATTATTAATGGCAAGGCACGGAAGATCATATCCGATTAAACCGCATATAACACGAATTGTGTTTTATCCAACAAACTTTGCCCAAAACTTTGCCGATACTATAACATTGTCAGATGCCGCCAGCCTTACAAAAGTTTTTAACAGGGCCCTTGCTGATACAATCACTTTATCCGATGCCATTGTCAAAGCGCTAACACTTAGTAAGTCGGATACTGTTACACTGAGTGATGCAAATGTTTTAAGTCCGACACTCAAAAAATCCGACACTGAAACTCTTTCAGATGCAATTGTAAAAACTGCTGGCCTTTTTAAAAGTGATACCATTAGTCTTACTGATGCTATTATAAAAGCGATCACTCTTAATAAGGCTGATACAATAACACTGTCTGATGCCAAGGTGATTGCAACCGTACTGTTTAAATCCGATAGTGAAACACTCGGTGATGCTATTGTAAAAGGTATAGGATTAAAAAAAAGTGATTCACTTACGTTGTCTGATATCATTTCTCTTACGGTAACTTATCTGAGGTCGTTTTCTGATACAATTACACTATCAGATGCAATAGTCCTTGCAGTTGCTCTTCATAAGTCGGATTCATTAACGCTGACTGATGCTATTACAAAAAGTATAACATTAAGCAAGTCAGATACGATCACACTTACAGACTCCATTGTAAAAAATCTTTCGTTAAATAAAGCTGACAGTTTAAACCTTTCAGATGCGGTTTCAAAAGCGATTGGCCTGGTTAAAAGTGATTCAATTACACTGTCCGATGCTATCGATATTTTAAAAATAATATTGCTGGAGCTTTCAGATATGGTCACTCTTACTGACGCTATTTCAAAAGCGATCGGCATTAATAAGGGTGACATTACATCTCTTTCCGATGCGATCAGTTTAACAATTGCATTTAACAGGACCTTCAGTGATACACTTACCCTGTCTGATACTATTGCAAAAACATGCGGCCTTAATAAATCAGATTCAATTACTGCTGCAGATGCCATTGTAAAGAGTGTTTTCCTTGCAAAGTCGGATTCAATTACTTTATCAGATGCGATCAGTAAGGCAGTTACAAAAGCAATGGTTGAGGGAATTACACTGAGTGATGCATTGGTAAAAAGTATTACAAAAGTTGTTACTGATATTATCACATTAACAGATGCGATTGATGTTGACCTTACTACAGGCGGCGGCGGTCCTATAGATTACGATTTAACACTTTCAGATGAAATTTCCGTCACTGATCTAATTTTTAAAACAATAGTCAAAGTTGTTGCCGATCAAACAACCTCAACTGACCAAATAAGTAAGTCGTTCACCAAACAACTATCTGACACAGCAAGTATTTCAGATGCCATATTCAAAGCAACAGGTAAGGTTGTTACGGATACCGTGAGTCTTTCAGACCTGGTAAGTACTATAAAAGAATATATAAGATCATTTACAGATAACATCACACTGGCAGATGAAATAACAGCGAGCCTTCAAAGCGAATTGGATGTAACGCTTTCAGATACGATCACTTTATCAGATGCTATTACCATTTTCAAACGTGTGCAAATTATTATCTGTAGCGCCATTGCCACCAGTATAGTGTTTGAATCTGAAATAGATCATGAGATGGTTGGAGAAAGCATTATCAATAAAGCCTTAGAATTTGATAGTCATTTTGAAGGATGGGAGTTGACGTTTGAATCGAAAATAGTAACAGAATTAAATTTTGAGAGTCATGTCGATTTTTAAAACACAGAGCCTTTTCTCAATAGTTGCCAAAACTCACTACGATGACCTTGCTTCCGCAGAGGTAACAAGGATATTATATAAAAAGCCTGGTGGAACAGAAGGTTATTGGAATGCATCTGTATCTGGTACAAACCTTATTTATAATGTAGCCAACGGTGATATTGACGTTGTTGGTCAGTGGACATTCCAGGCATACATCGAGCTGGGAGGATTAAAGGGATATGGAAGTGAATTTACTCAACAAATTAAAAAACCAATATTATAAAAACTAAACGATGAAAAAACTTATAATTCCAATATTGATAATTTCAGCAGCCTTATTTGGTTGCGATTTCAGTGGTCAGCCGAAAGACGACAAAACACCAAAGCCGGACATTGTAAAAGTTGATACTACAAAGCATCTTATTGACGTGGTATTAGAGAATCCTGAAATGGATAAAAAGGTCAATGACATTACGGTTGCCAAAAGAAAAAGACCAGGAGAACCGCCGCCTGTAATAACTCACAACGGATGCATCCTTTTAGATTTTGATGGCCATAATTTATCCGGCACAGTGTGGAATGTGAGTGGTGATATTCCTTGTGACTCTTCAGGATTAACAGAAGAGCAGCAGCAGTTGGTACTTGATACAGTAAGATCTCATTATTCAGTTTTTCCTACAATAACTGTAACAACCGATGAAGCAGTTTTTAATACCTATCCGCAGAATAAAAGAAGAAGATGCATTATCACCAGATCTAATGAATGGTATGGCAATAGTGTCGGTGGAGTGGCATACTTAAATTCATTTGGTTGGTTTGACGATTCACCATGTTTTGTATTCACTGCATTGCTAGGATATAGTTTAAAGAACGTCAGTGATGAAAGCAGCCACGAATGCGGTCACACTCTAGGACTTAGACACCAATCAATATGGGAAAATGGAGTTAAGATAAGTGAATATAATTGGGGTAATGCCCCAGGTGAAATCGGTTGGGCCCCCATAATGGGCTCATCACTTACTGCTGTTCATCCGATGTGGTGGATCGGACTCAATTCATTAGGAGTAATGCAAAATGATACAACAGTAATTTTTACTACACTCAGAAATTAAAAATAAAATCTCAATATCATGAAAAAGATCCTACTACTCATTGTGCTTGTTTCGCTGTTCCTTATTTCCTGCAACGATTGGAAGGATCCACCCGATGGATTTATAAAGGCAGCTCGTATTGAGCAGGCCAAAAAAGATTCTATTGATAAACTTGCTTCTTTAAAAGAACAACCAATATCCAAACAATGAAAAACCTATTACTAACAACCCTTATTATTCTCTGCTTCTTTTCCTGTAACAAAGCAAAAGAAGATTGGAGCGATATTCCACAGTCAAAAGTGGTGGAAGAAAAAAAATACGAATTCTTTAATGAAGGGACTGCTAAGAAACCATCTTTCGAACCGGGGGTAGTATTGTTTAAGTTAAGAGACAATAACTCATTGAATAAAATATCTGCAAGTGCAAAGCACATCTATACAAAAGCAATGCAGCGTAAGGGTGATAATGGTTTTTACAAAATGATCGCACAGCCGGGGAAAGAAGATAATATTATTAATGAGTTGAGGAAAAATCCAGGTGTTGTTTATGCCGAAAAGAATTGGGCTGTATATACACAAAGCATTCCTGATGACCCTTTATATAATCAACTATGGGCCGCATCAGCTATTCATCAAGCGGATGCTTTTGCACACGGTAACTACGGTAGTACGTCGGTGATCGTTGGTATTATCGATGAGCCATTACTTAATTGCCATGAGGATCTAAAAGATCAGATATGGAACAACCCCTACGAAACAGAGAACGGAATTGATGATGACGGCAATGGCTACATAGATGATATGAACGGGTACAATTTTGTGATCAACAGCAACAATATTTACTTAGGTCCGTCATTATCACACGGCACTCACGTTGCAGGAACGATCGGTGCGAGAGGAGGCAATCAAAAAGGAGTTATCGGTGTAAGCCCTTATGTAACGATGATTGCTTGTCCCTTCTTAGGAGGCGGTGGAGGTTATATTGATAACGCTATAAAGGCAATGGATTACTTAACAGGATTGAAATTGTTACATCCTGAGTTAAAAATTTCTCATTCATCAAATTCATGGGGTGGCGGTGGCCCATCAGAAGGAATGAAAGATGCGATCGATAGAGCAGCCGCAGCCGATATAGGATTTATAGCAGCCGCAGGAAATTCAGCATTGGATAATGATGTGAATGATTTCTACCCGGCAAACTACATAAAAGTATGTCCAAATGTAATGGCAGTTGGGGCAAGCGATTGGAGTAACAACAGGGCATCATTCAGCGATATTGGTAAAACAACAGTTTGTTTATTTGCGCCTGGTACCGGTATTTTATCAACCATACCAACAAGTACAAGTGGTTCTGGTTACGGAGAAAAATCAGGTACATCAATGGCTACTCCGCAAGTATCAGGTGCAGCAGCATTAATAAGAGCCGCACATCCTGATTGGACATTCGTACAGATAAAAGCAGCGTTGATCGCTTCGGTAACTAAAGTTCCTTCCTTAACTGAATTTTGTCAGTCAGGAGGTGTTTTAAATTTAAACGATCCAATATTTTTTGTTTCAACTCCTGTAATACAACCAGGTAGAGAATGCCATCCGTGGCCCATTGACAATACGCCTCCGTCAAGACCAGTTAATTTTAGATTGTACGGTGGGCTTAATCAATCGCCGGGATACGGAGTAAATGCAAATGGCGAAGGTTATTTTTATGTAACTGCTGATCCCTCACTTCCGGGAGAAGCTGTGGCAGGTGCAATAGTTTATTTAGATGGTGCTAGTTGGACATGGGGCACCTACTTTCCAGGCGGTATTACCGGGATGCCAATAAGAGCTTATGATATTTGGTGCAGGTATTATGATCTGTTCGGTAATTATTCTGATACAAGCAATCATATAAGATTTACATTGGGAGATACAGTACCGGTACTACCTCCTGCTCCAGATACCCAAGCCCCAACACTTAATGGCACTCCGACAGTAACCAATGCAACTACATCTTCACTCACATTCAATCATGCAGGAGCAAGTGATAATGTTGGCATAGTTAGTTATGAAGTGAATTGGAGAGCATCAGGCGGAAGCTGGCTGCAACGAACATCAACCAATCTATCTGAATCGTTCAATAATTTATCAGAAGGAACAACGTATGAATTTTTCTATACAGCAAAAGATGCGGCAGGCAATGTTTCATTAGCAAGTGAAACAATATCGGGAACTACTCTGATCACTCCGCCACCACCGCCGCCCCCAACTTATACCATAACGGCAAGTCTTAATGGATCATCCACAGGAGCATCACAGGTCACCCTGGTATTTAGTTATTCATCTACCGGCACCATTTCATTAACGCAGCTGGAAAGAAGAAAAGGGAGCAGTCCTTTTGCATCAATAGCAAATTATCCAACAAGTCCATACGCTGATAATAATATTCCAACACCCGGCCAGTATTCATACCGGCTTAAAGTTGTTTTATCTAATGGACAGGTGGGATATAGTAATGAGAAGAATATTCAAGTGAAGAAAAAATAAAAATTCATGCAATCAATGGCAATGACACCACAGCAATACTCCGAGTTTCAAAGACTCAAGAAAGATGTTGAAGAATTGAAGGGAAACTGGGAGGAGCTAAATACTAAGATCGACAAGATCCTTTCCCTGGTGAAAGGAATTGCTATTGGCGTTGCGATCGGCGCTGTAATTTTTGGGTTATTGTCAATCAAGGACTTTATAAGTCTTGTAAAATGAAAATGAATAAAAAACCAATTGCCGTTGCTGTTGCCCTTGTGATTGCGGGGTTTTCGCTTCAGATCACAAGCAAGGCAAAAAGCATTGGCGAAGTTTCTGGTGGCTGCATGATATTCATTGGACTTATTATGCTTTCAATTTCTCTTCATGATATTTTAAAAAAGAAACCCGATTCACACAATAAAAATTCGTCATTATGAGTAAGTTTTTTGACCTGTTTGCAAAGAATGTAAGAAGCATTATAGCAATGCTGATCGTTGTTGGCGGTTTCGGATTCTTGTTCTCCCTGCTTTTTATTAAAATACCGGAGGGTAACGATTCTGTATTGAATGTAGCTGCTGGAATTGTACTTGCTGTTCTTGGAGCTGTAGCAAGTTATTATTTCGGTTCATCAAAGGATAAATCCGATGTTGATAAAGCTGATAGTGCTATTGAAATGAAAAAAGCTGGAGTTGAATGATGCAACAGCCAATTAAAACAACGACGACAACGACAACCAAGTGGTATAGTTCATTACTAACACCACAAACTTTTCTTATGGCAATGTCCGGACTGATAGCTGTTACTCTTTTCTGGTTTAAGACGGAAGATAATTGGAAGAAAACGGCAACCAAGGCTGATGCAGAAGATCTAAAGATCTTGCAGGAGAGAGTTCAGAACCTGGAAGAAAGAGTTACACGTCAATACACGGTCCAGCGTGAAGAAAATGAAAAGACGGACCACAAAGTTGAGGGTGCATTATACTGGCAACACAGCTGGGACGGATATTGGAAGGGTCTGCACGAAAAAGAAACAAAATGATACCGATGAACCCGACAAATAAAAAGATGTGGATTATTGCAGGCATACTTGTTTTTGCTGCAATAATTATTGCATTCACTTTTTTATCAAGACCAAAAACAGGTATTGATTATAAAGAGCTGATAAAAGCAAAGGACGAAACAATTCAGGCCGTCATCAGGGAAAGGGACGTTTACCGTCAATGGAAGGAAGATGCAATACAAGAACTACATGAAAAAGATTCTGTTTTACAAATCAAGGTCAAAACTAATACGATCAGATATGAAAAAATTCCTGTTACTGTTAGCAATCTTAGCGACGATGAACTCAGACGGGCAGTTGAGGGATACAGATAGCACGACTGTTTCCAATGTTGCACTTAGAAGAATATTGACAGCTGCTGAACAAAAGAAAGTATTGGATGAACAGGTATTGCTGCTTAACCAGCGAATTGCCGGGTATGAAGAGATGGTAAAGCAATACAAAGACAAGGACACAGCAACGGTAGGTAGTTATGAAAGGCAACTTGTACTGATGAAAGATGAACGTACAATACTGGAGACTGCTATCAAGGGAAAAGAGAAAGAGATCCGTCGGTATAAACGAAAATTATTTGTCCGAACAGCAGGCGGTGTAATGATCACTGCTGGTTTGGCTTATTTATATTTTACAAAATGATTTACTAACAAAAAATAAATTTTATGTCAGACAAAACACAAAAGTTGATACTTAGAGCAACCGTTGGTTTCATTCTTTTGATCACATTACTTTTTATGTTCGTGATCAACCCGCATGTAAATAAGGACCAGTATAGTAGTGAAACATTATGGGAAGCCGTACACCCATGGAACTGGTTTTTTGATACAGTTGCATTGATCGGGCTTGTTGGCTTCTGTTTATTTCTCACCGGCTATCTAGGAAAAGTCATCAGGGACCCTCAGAAAGGAATAATCCGGGTCATTGGCATTATCTGTATGATAGCAGTACTATTATTTTTTGTATGATATTATCATGGGCCATATCACAATTGTTGATGGTGTTATATATCAGGTTTACAGCGTGGCACCATGCTCCTGCTGTTAATGCAATGCGTGAATATGTGCCTACGCCAAATCCTTATGAAGATCCCTTTCATACAAACGCATGGCTGCAGGCAGCAGCTGTGGCGCTGTGTATATCGCTTGGATTATTAAGTTATCATTCTATTTGGTGGTGTATAATATCCGGAGTGCTCAGTGCCTTTTATTACTGGCTGCTGTTTGATATATGGTTGAATCTTGGCACTTATAAGAATTGGGATTACCTGGGACAAGATGCAACGCTCGATAGAATGCTAAAGAAAATATTTGGCAGCCGTGCCGGTGAATGGAAAGCGATCATACTCACAGCACTCATAGTTATTATTAATGTTTTAAAATTCATTTTATGAAACAGACAACACTTGCAAAACTTCCAGACCAGTCAAAATTCAGACTTTCTAAAAGAAGTAAAGTAGTTTATACCAAGCAAACCAAGTGGAGAAGATCAGGCGGTTTGATGGCCTATGTATTTACATCGGATTCAAGCGGCTTAACTTTTAAAAGAGTTGGCAGCGTGAAAGTTTGGGTGGATGAATTTATAGTAAATAAATCTACTGGTACCACAGTTGCCAGAAAACCAAAAAAACAAAAGAAATGAACTTGCCTACTCAATACAAGTTTTTAGATGAGATCGGTGTCTTACCGAAAATGCTTGCCGCGGCCCTGCAATATTTGGGAGTAAAAGAAATTCCTGGCGCCGCATCCAATCCTGTGATCATGGAAATGGCAAGAGGACTTGGTGTATCTAATATTTACACCAACGATGATACTTCCTGGTGTGCTCTCTTTATAAATCATCTTATCAGGATCAATGGCAAACCGATCGTAGATTATAAAGGAGATAAATACAATTTACTCCGTGCAAAATATATGTTGAACTGGGGTCAGTCCGTGAAATTGGAAGATGCATTGCTTGGTGATGTAGTGATCATCGAACGACCCGGTGGCGGTCATGTATTTATCCTCATAGGCTTTACCAAAGCAGGTAATCTAATTGGCATCGGCGGCAACCAGGGAAATAAAGTATCTATCGCCGAATTTGATAAAGACAGGGTACTTGGAGTAAGAAGATATTATGCCACCGGTATCCCGGCAAGTGCAAAGCGATATGTATTGAACAGTGAGGGAGTGGTATCAACAAACGAAGCATGATATCTATTCCTAAAGCAAATGAAGATTGGAGCAATTATCCCTGTTGGCAACCTACGGAAACAACTGATGGAAGAAAGCTGAAGCCAATAATCATTTGCAAATGTGGCCATCCTTTTGGCCTTGGAAGACATTCGATAAATGACCGTGGCGAAATAAACGCATCGTTTTTTCATAGAGACAAGGATAAAGAAGGCGATAATCTTGGATGCGGATTTCATGAACACTTAAAGTGTGAAGGATGGGATGGAGGATCATTTTCAATTAGTGAAGGAAATCGTTAACTCTTTTCATATGGCAAGCAATCGTTAGTCCTGCTGTTTCTACAGCGGGACTTATTATTTACAATCACAGCTCATTTTTTCTTCTGCCTGACCATTTGGAGTAAGAGAATCAAATAATATTCTTTGGAGGTTAACAACGTTATCTCGATAATACCAATATATTTTTTCAACTTGATAGGCGCTGTCAGTATTGCCGCATGCAAAGTAGCAGTGTCTTTTTTGGTAATAGTAGGTCATTGAATCTGACATCGAAATGTATTTCTTTTCAAGAGGTGTTAATTGCTTCGGTTTTGTAAGTAATCCGGCAGTCAACATTGCTGCAAAGCCGAAAAACAAAATGGCTGAATTTCTCATTCCACAAATGTAAAACCAATTCCGTTATTTCAAGTTAATTAGTATTTCACTACAAATTGTAATATTTTATTACATTTGGCAACGATAGCAGCCAAATGCAGGTACACATCCTTAAACCATACCGCAACGACAAAAATCTTGGAAAGGCGTATAATGACGCAATGGCAATGCTCCCGGAAGACGATGCCGCCTGCCTTTGCGATATCGATACTTGCTTTCTTACTCCCGATGCCGGCACGATTATCCAAGAATATGTTTACCGCAATCCCGAAGCAGGGATCCTCACTTGTTTTACTAACCGGGTAAGTCCGCTCAGCAAAGGGCAGTTGCTTCTCTGTGCCGTAGATGAAGATAGTGATATGAGGACACACATAAAATATGCTGAAGAACAAAAGAATCTCCTTTTTCAAACAACAGTCATCGATCGTGATATCAGCGGCTTCCTGATGGTGGTCAGTAAAAAGACATGGAACAAAACACCATTCCCTGATACCGGCAAGGCGCTTGGGGTAGATACCCATTACGGCCGCATGATCCGGGCCGATGGTTTACAAATTTTAAGAATGGATGGTCTTTATATATGGCACACTTACCGGCTTATGAATGGCATTGCTGATAAAAAACATTTACAAACATGACGATCGTTATCTGCTGCAATGAAGAGTATTATCACAGGGGAAAAGATTTCTTTGAATCATTGCGTAAGAACTGGAAAGACCGGGTTTGCGTCCTGTGCATTGATTTTGACCCAAAAGAGAAAGTTAAGGAATGGTACTATGCTACCTGTGAGGCTGAAGATCTACCAAGTTATCGCCGGGGATGGCCGGCAAACCGCGACTTTTTTATTTGCTGTGAAGGCGGTGATTTCTTTAATTATTTTTCTTTTACTCCGGATGAGCTTATCCTGCAAACTGATGTTGATATGATCATGCAGCGAACAATGAGCCCCTCGGAAAAAAAGATATTAGCTGATTTAAAACAAGGCGAAATTGCATTATCAGCATCTGCCAAACCAGTGATGACTCTCCGGGAAGAATTTTTTCGGTTGCGTCCCAAAAGAAATTACTTAAAAATCAATCGTGAGTTTCCAGGAAGATGGGGTGCAATTCCTTTGTATTGCTCAGGTATCGTAATTGCAAGAGCAGAAACATATAGACAACTTAGTCAAAAATATATTGGTGATATCGATAGGATGATTCAAAATTTTGATCACCATGCTGCGGGCCAATGGCTACTTAGTTTTTATGCAAAGGATTTTAATGTGATAGATCTTGGCAACACTTTTCAAAATGCATCCTGGTTTATTGATACGGACATAGAAGAAGGAGATTATCTAACCCACAAGGGGCAGATAGTTTTATTTAATCACACAAAATTTTTGAGGGAATATTTATACTGATGGAAGTAAATCTTACCATGGATAAAGTATTTGAACGGCTGATAAATTGCCTTAACGAAAAGGATCCTTTATCAATTGTAAGATATGGCGATGGTGAGGCCATGGTTTTGAACGGATTTAATGATCATGGTAGCCTTCATTTCATTCTTAGAAAATTGCTGGGTCATATTCCGGCTCATAATGAGATCACAAGTATCCGACAAAATTTAATACAAGCATACAGAGAGGCAGATATAATCGGCATTCCTGTTATAAACAGGCACATGAATGATCCGAACAGTTACTGGCACAGATCAGGCTCAATATTAAATACAGCAGTTGGTGCTGAGTACCTGGCTAAAAAAGAGATCACCAACATCGACGTCCATTCTCATTTTCTTGATAAAGGTTATTACGATCAACTGCTCACTGGCATAGATACACTTTGTTATATCTCATGCCGGCAACTTGATGAAGCGTTTAAAAGACGTTACAGAATAAAAAATGTGTATTCATTCATCATTGCTCCCGAAATGTATTACACATCCGGGTATGATGGTCCTCCACATTTTCCTGATCAGTATAATGAAATAAAGAAATGGGTAACAACAATTCCTGTTAAAGGAAATCTGTGTCTTGTTGGCGCCGGTGTTGTTGGTAAAATTTATAATAACTGGTTTAGAGATCATGGTGGTATATCAATGGATATCGGGAGCATCTTTGATTCGTTTGCAGGGAAGCGAACAAGAGGACAAGGAAGAGGAATGGATGTTATTGATGAAACTTATAAACTATAATGGAAAAATTCTATTCAAAAAGGGATCCTGAAATTCTTTTACACTTTGTAATAAGAAAGGAAGACTTTGTTCCAGGAAGACAAGATCTTATTTATCCTGAAGAATTTCTCCAATGCTCTACACTCAACTTAAAAGCCGGCACCACCTTTAAACCTCATAAACATATCTGGAAGCAAAAGGACTTGCTAATGATCGCCCAGGAAAGCTGGGTTGTTATTGTTGGTAAAGTAAGATGCACGTTTTATGATCTTGATGATAGTGTATTGGCTGAGCCGATCCTTAAAGCCGGTGACGCAAGTTTCACCCTGCAGGGAGGACACAACTATTTAATATTAGCTGATAACAGTAGAATTTTAGAGTTTAAAACGGGGCCTTATTATGGACAGAAAATGGATAAAGTTTTTTTATGAGTGATTTCAAAATTATTGTGACAACCAGTGACCGTTATCATCACATCCTCCCGGTGTTCTTTTTTCTATTTGAAAAATATTGGGGTGGCGAAGTTGAATTAGTTGGTTACAAAGAGCCAAAGAATTTGCCATCATATTGCACATTTCACTCAATGGGTGAGCAACGAGGTCCATCATTCTTCTCAGATGATCTTATCAAATATTTTGAAAAACAGGATGATCACATAATCTGGCTAATGGAGGATACTTTTTTAAAGGATCATGTAAAATACCAGCGGCTTACTGATCTTATGAGCTTAATGAAATACAATGCAAACATCGGTCGTATCTCTTTATCCTGTGATAGCATTAAACATTACACAACACTTTACGGACAACTTGCTGATGGTGCTGAAATATTTCAAACTCCTCCCGTTTCTGCATATCACCTCAGCACTCAACCCGCTATCTGGAATAAAAAGTTTTTGTTGAAATGGTTATGGCCAGGTCACTCACCATGGGAATTTGAAAATCTGAAAGGAACAATATACGATCATCCGGAGAATGAATTTGTGAACCTGGCACTGGATAAGTTTAGTGCTCCAATAGCCCATAATGAAGGAGTAAGAAAAAGAGATCTGTTTGCTTTTGATCTGAATGGTATCGATGAAAACGTAATTGCCGAAATGAAAGAAAAAAATATTTTATGATCAAATATCATATTGGCTGTGGCAAACGTGACTTTGGTCCAGAATGGATTCATATTGATGGTGAAAATTATCCGCACGTAAAATCTTCTGATGTATGGTTAATGAGCCAAAACCAAGATTCAGCAGATGTAATTTATTCTTCACATCTCCTGGAATATTTCGACCTAATAGAAGCTAGTGGACTTTTATGGAGTTGGTACAATGTTTTAAAACGTGGCGGCATTCTTAGAATTGCTGTTCCTGACTTTGAAGCACTATCGTACGCATACGAAACAGCAGATTTCAAATTGTTAGATATAATTGGTCCTTTATTCGGACGTATGGAAATGGCTGGTCACAAAATATATCACAAAACAACTTTTGATTATGATAGCCTTCATGATTTGCTAACTGATGTTGGATTTAAAAACATTCGCAAATATGATTGGCGGCAAACAGAGCATGCTCATATCGATGACCATTCGCATGCACATCTCCCACATGATCCGGAAGCGATCAGGACCGGCAACTTTACCGATAAGCATATTTTAATATCCTTAAACGTGGAAGCTACCAAATGAGGATCAACTATGTCATAGCAACCTGGTCCGGCATAAGGAGAAACCCGAGCACTGAGTATTTAAAAAAACACCTGCAAAGATTGTTTGAACTCAAACACAACCTTGCACAGATCACAGTGGTACGGCCGGCGGGCAGCGATAATGAAGAGTTTTACAATATTGATCCAGAGATCCGTAAACATATTACACTTATAGATAGATCGGAAAACGATCGTAGCTACGGACAATTCTTATTTGCTTACAAAACATACGAAAATTATTTCACCCATTACATAATTGTTGAAGATGATTATATCCCAAATATTGACCACTTCGATACTTTACTTGTTATGTTGATGGAAGAAAAAGGTTGTGATTATCTCTGCGGTAAATATGGAAGATTCAGGAAAACAGATCCATTGCATCCGCAGCAAAATCAGGGCATCGTTAAATCATCTGCGTTCAGAAAAATATTGGCTGATAATTGCGATCCAAAATTCTATAAAAACGGGATTGAGGATGGCCAGGAACAAAGCATGTTTGCTGAACTCTTTACAAAGAATGGTTTGACAATTTCTGATTATTCAGATCGATATTCAATTCCATATTTCGACCGGTACCTCCGTTATTTTTCTGAACACAAAGGTTTCAACACTCTGTTTGTGCCTTACCAGTGTTTATTTCACCGGGCATTCACTTATGAATGGGACATGCCTGATTCAATACCACAACCCGATTCACATTTCTTATCTGAAATGCTTTTTGCTGTTAAGGATAACGGGTTTGATGTTGTTGAAGATGATGTCGTGAAGGGGTCGTTTAAAACCTATCGAGCAGATGGCAAACTATTTATCGAACTGCAAATTGAGGAGGAACACTATCAGCTCTTAACGCTGGAAAGATTCCTTTATGAAAACCGAAGTGAGTACGTAAGCATGTGGATTGACACTGGTAATTCGTTTTATAAAAAGTTAGTGGCACTTGGTTGGGAAGATACCGCAGAAGGTATCACAAAAGATAGGTTTCACAGACTAACAAAAATCTGTCAATGAATAAGCAACAAATAAAATCACTGGTTAATAAACAAGATCCCTTTGTACTGGATGTTGGCTGCTATGATGGAAAGGATAGCATAGAACTTTCTGAAATATTAAAATGTGATGTTCATTGTTTTGAACCAGATCCTCTTTCACAGGACCTGTTTGAATCATTGCATGGACAAAACAAAAGATTACACCTGCACAGGTTTGCACTCAGTAATGTAAATGGTGAAATAGATTTTTATCAATCCAATCATCCGCAGAGTAATTCCATTCATCCACCTAAGCGCCATTTGAATTTATTCCCCGCAGTTGAGTTTGATGAAGTGACAAAAGTAAAAAGTAAAAAACTTGATACCTGGTACCTGCAGCGCAGCGAAAGCCGGGTAATTGATTTTATATGGGCAGATCTGAATGGATCTGAAAAGGATTTTATTCTTGGTGGACTTACTACCCTATCCGTCACAAGGTTTTTATATATCGAAGCGGCGGTAAAAGAATTGTATGAAGGGCAGGTGCATGTTGATGATCTGTTGGCTATAGTTAAAAATCATTTGCCTTATTATGAAATGATGGCAATGTATAATTGGGGCGAAAGCTTCGGTAATGTTTTATTTAAAAATAATAATTTATGAAATATAATCCATTCAGATTAATTGATGGTTTATATAACCGATCTGGCATTTATCAAATAAAGTGTATTATCAATGGTGGCATTTATGTTGGATCTGCATCCAAATTTGGCCAAAGAAAAAACACTCACTATAATAAGCTAAGAGATAACATACACGAAAACAAAAAGCTACAAAACGCATATAATAAATATGGTGAATTAAATATGCTGTTCCAGATAATCGAGTTTGTGGATAATAAAGATCAATTAACATCGAGAGAGCAGTTTTATATTGATACTCTAAACCCACGATTTAATATTTGTAAAGTGGCAAACAGGACATCTGGTCTTACCGCTTGGAATAAGGGAATTCCAATGCCAAAACATGTTATTGCAAAACAGCTTGCAACAAAAAAAAGCAGGATTTACGAAAAACAAACTATTTCCGAAGAACACAAGAGGGCTATAGCGACAAAGAACTCTGGTCGACCAAAAACCGAATTACAAAGAATGATTTGGTCTAAACTTCGTAAAGTGATGCTGCCGTGGAACAAAGGTATAAAAGGAGCGGTAATAAGTACACAGCGAAAGGCTGTAATTCAATTAACTATTGCTGGAGATTTTGTTGCGGAATACTCGTCAATTGCTGAAGCAGAAATAAAATTGGGATGCAGGGCAAACATTACAAATGCTTGTAGAGAAAACAGAGTGTCTAAAGGATTTAAATGGAAATATAAAGAAGTAGCATGAATAAAATAGTATCAGAATTTGAAAATAAAATATCGGAGTTTTTTGGAGTCCCCTTTGGTATTTGTGTTGACAGTGCCACCCACGGAATGGAATTATGTCTTCGGATTCTCAATATCAAAAATTTCTTTTCACCGAAACGGACATATTTGTCCGTCCCAATGTTAGCCAACAAATTGAACATTGATCTTACTTGGAAAGACATTGACTGGAAAGATTATTATTATTTAACTCCGCAAATCATTGATGCTGCTGTTTTATGGAAGCCCAACAGTTACATACCCGGTACATTCATGAGCATCAGTTTCCAATATCAAAAGCATTTATCATTAGGTAGAGGGGGAATGATCCTTTGTGATAACAAAGAAGCTGCTATTGAATTAAAGAAAATGTCTTACGATGGCCGGTTGCCTGGAATACCATGGAGAGACCAGGATATTGATACTATGGGATATCATTATTACATGACACCAGAAACCGCAGAATTGGGCTTAAAGAAATTACCAGAAGCAATAAGAACAGAGCCTCGGCAATGGACCGTAAATGATTGGCCCGATCTTACTCAAATGAAAATATTTAAAAATTTATGATCAGTGAAGAAGAAATATCGTTTTATCAATCCATCATTCACAAGCTGAATGTGGTGTTTGATGTCGGCTGCAGGGACGATAATGTTTTCGATGAATTAAAGCCCGGGATCGAAGTGCATTTATTTGACCCAGTACAAAGAAACAGCCTGATTGAAAAAATATCAGGGAAGCCAAAAATTCACTTTAATAATATCGGTCTCGGTGATCAGAAAACAAGTTCAGTCTTTCATCCTGCATACGGGTCCATCCTTTTAAGGGATGATCCAAAATGTACCGATCACCACGAAATCACGATCAACATCGATACGGTGGAAAATTACTGTAGAGATAAAAACATAACCCGGATCGATCTCTTAAAAATAGATACTGAGGGTTACGACCTGAATGTTATAAAAGGCTGTGGCGATATGATCCGCAACATAAAATATATCCAGTTCGAGGATTGGGATGATGAAATGGTAATTGCAACGATCAAATATTTACAACCAAAAGAATTGATCACATTAAACAGTAAGCCTAAAAACTTTGTAGCTATATTATGAAACACGCTTTAATCACAGGAATTTCAGGACAGGATGGAGCTTATCTATCAGAGCACCTTTTATCATTAGGCTATTTGGTATCTGGAGTTATCAGGCGTAATAGCGTGAGCGAACACCAGGAAAGCAGGATTGCTCATTTAAGTAAGAAAATAACTACATATTATGGCGATGTAACCGATGCCGGATCCATTGAAAAAGTGATGACTGAAGTAATGCCTGATGAAATATATAATCTTGCAGCGATGTCGCATGTGAGGATCTCGAGTGAAATCCCCCAATTCACCGCCCAGGTAAATGCGATCGGTGTTCTTAATATGCTGGAGGCTTATAGAAAGATTTGTCCAAAAGCAAAATTTTATCAAGCATCATCTTCAGAGATGTTTGGAAGTAGCGTTGATGCTGATGGCTATCAACGGGAATTGACTCCAATGAACCCGGTGAGCCCTTACGGATGTTCAAAAGTTTTCGGTTATAATATTGTTCGGCATTATCGTAATGCATTTAATCTTCACGCTTGCAACGGTATTCTTTTTAATCATGAAAGCCCACTGAGAAGAGGCAGCAATTTTGTTACTACAAAAATTGTAGATGGTGCCATTAAAATAAAACTTGGGTTATGCGATGTTCTTGAGCTTGGAAATCTCGACTCATTTCGTGACTGGGGCTTTTCTGGAGATTATGTAAAGGCGATGCATTTAATCATTAATCATTATGTGGCCGATGATTTCGTAGTTGCTACCGGAGAAACACATTCTGTAAGGCAATGGTGTGAATTGGTCTTTGATGAATTGGGTTTGGACTACCGTGACTATGTTGTACAGAATACAAGTTTTTTAAGGCCCCAAGAATTGGAATACCTAAGGGGGGATTCCACAAAAATAAAAAGAACACTTGGATGGACACCAGATTGGAGTTTTCAAAAGCTATTGACGGAAATGGTTTCTCAGAGATATAAGTTATTAAAATCAAAATTTCAAAATGACCTGGTTAACGGCTGAAGAAGCTTTGACTTCTATTAATAGAGCTTTTTATGTTTATGGATTAGTAAATCCAATTACAGGAAAAATGTTCTATATAGGCAAGGGATGTGGCAAAAGGTTATTTGAGCATGAGCGAAAGGTTATAAACAATAATAAATACGTTGGGAATAAGCATTTGACCAATACAATCAAATTGATTATTAGCTCAGGGTTGGCAATTGGATATGTTATCCTATACAATACAAATGATGAATCTGTTGCTTATGAAAAAGAACAGTACTTCATATCTGAATACAAAAACGAAAGCTTAACAAATATACATTCAGGTGGTAGAGGTCGTTCGTCTGGGAAAATTGAAAATACTTATGGCCCGGAGATCGCTAAAATTATTAAGAGCAAGGTCAGTAAAAATCATGCAGATGTTTCCGGTGAAAACAATCCACGATATAAGCCATTGCCGGATGGTATAACCGTTGTAGAACTTGATGGCACAAAATATTATGAGTTCAATTGTGCAAACCCAAATCAAAATACTGGTTGCTCCATAAAAATAAGATACCCTTTTAATAAAAGAGGGAAATCAAAGGCAATGTGCGGTATTGGGAAAAACATTTGTCTTTCATGTGCTACATCTGGAATGAATAATGGTATGTATGGTAAGCCAAACCCTATGGCCGGCAAGAGTACAAAAGATATTTGGGTACAAAAACACGGTATTGAGAAGGCAGAAGAAATGTGGAAAGCCAGGAATAAAAATATTTCTATAGTACAAACCGGAGTTCAACACAGCGAAGAAACAAAACGATTAATTGGTATTGGTAATTCAAAACCAAAATCCGAGATAGGAAGATTAAATATTGGCATTGCTGCTCGTAACAGAAAAAAGAAAGCAGCATGAAAACCATCTTCACAGCCATATTCGGTCCTTACGATGACCTCAAAGAACCAAAGGTTATTACTCCCGGGTGGCAGTATATATGCTTTACCGATCAGCCATTAAAAAGTAAAGTCTGGAAGATAGAACATCGCGAAATGAAACCGGAAGGTGCAGCAAGGACAGCCCGCTTTTATAAGATCATGTTCCATCGGTATATCGATACGGAGTTTAGTATGTGGATCGATGCCAGCTTTGTTATCAATACAGATCTTAATGAATGGTGGACACGGTTCAAAGAGCCAATGACCTGTGTGGGCCACCCGGTTCGCAACTGTGCATACCAGGAAGCAAGGATTTGTGCTAATCGTGGAAAAGATTCTGAGATATTATTAAGAAAGCAAGTCTTCAATTACAGGCAAAGTGGTTTACCAAAACACAATGGCCTTATTGCATCCGGAGTGTTGATGCGTAAAATGAATCAGCAGGCGATCGATCTCTGTGATTTATGGTACCAGCAAGTCCAATTATACAGCAGCCGTGACCAGATCGCTTTTGCTTATGCAGCATGGCGCCAGCCATCATTTCATGTGATCGATTGGGATTACAGGAATAATAATGAATTCATTCATATTCCACATATACATAACAGAAAACCAGAAACAATATGACAAGGACTGAGTTGATCAACATGCTTATTAATACTCATGGCCTTAATTCTTACCTGGAGATCGGTATGCAAAAAGCGGCAAACAACTTTAATAAGATAGAAGCAAAAGTAAAAGTAAGTGTGGATCCGGATCCAAAGGCAGAGGCTACACATCAATGCACATCAGATGTTTTTTTTGACTGGGACAATAGGAAGTTTGATATCATATTCATCGATGGAGATCACACAGCAAAACAGGTGGAGAAAGATATCATTAACAGCATGCGGGTTTTGAATCCTAAAGGGTTTATTGTTCTACATGATTGTAATCCACCAACCGAAAAGGATCAACTGGTGCCCCGCCAACACAAGATCTGGTACGGCGACGTATGGAGGGCATTTGTAGGTTTCAGAATAAAGTATCCAGATGTTCTTTCCTACTGTAAAGATTTTGACTGTGGTTGTGGTGTTATTAAATACAAAGATAAAAAAATAGAACCCGGCTTCATTACTAATATGAGCTGGGATCAATTCAATAATAACCGCAAAGAACTCCTCGGCATTATATGATCGATCTTGTTTATTTATACACTGCCGGCAGTAATACAAACGAGATCCGCTATTCACTCCGATCCTTTCAAAAACATGTTTCAGGAATTGGTAAAGTTTTTATCGTAGGTGATGATCCCGGCATCTTCAAAGATGTAACCATTATTCCAATGGGGAACATTCACGGCTTTAACCAGGCACGGAATATTTATGAAAAGATCCTGGCAGCCTGCCGGCAGCCGGAAGTAAGTGATCCTTTCATATGCGCCAGTGATGATTATATTTTGCTGCACGATTATAATGCTGCTGAGCTTCCGTTTTATTGCTATGGAACTTTTAAAGAACCCTTACAGTGGTTGGCTCACGATAGTAAGTATAGGGCATATGTAACCGTAACAAACGATGCGTTACTGGAAAAGCAACTACCAACAAAGTTTTTCAATGTACACTTCCCGATCCTTTATGATAAGCAGAAGTATATCGAAGTAATGGCATTATATGATTGGGATCGGCCAAAATCATTTATTTCAAAATCATTGTATGCTAATACCCTTCGAATAGAAGGTGAACCAACTGAGCGGGAGAAAAAATTTCATCACTCAAAAACAATAGCAGCGATTCGAAGACAGTTGATTGGTTGTAAATACTTTTCCACTAGCGATGATGCAATGAATGAACCAATGATTGAATTTTTGAATGAGATTCTTCCGGATGCCCATCCGTGTGAAAAAAAAATTTAGGCAACCATTGCATTTCTGAATGCTTCATTTTGTATAAGGCCCATTGATTTCAAATAAATTTGCGTTGTAGATATATTCCGGTGCCTCAGCTGCCGCATTAAAGAAAAGAGATCTTTTCCAGTAGCATAGTAATAAGCACAGACACCGGTATGTTTCCAGCTGTACAGGTTCTTCTCTCCTTTTATATTCAACTTGGTAATAAATTTTTTATGTCTTGTAGTGATCCAGTCAGGATTTTTATATTGAATGGGTCCCGTTAATAATTTTCTTCCGAACAAATAATCTTCAGAGTTATATCTATGCAGCTCCATTTCTTTTAAGACCTGTATCAACCCTTCCGGGATAACAACACTCTCCTGGTGATTGTTTTTTGCATTCCCACCAGGTATTACGATTGTTCTATTTAATAGATCGATATGTTTTATTTTCAAGGAAACATTCTCTGTTCGTCTTATAAAGCAATGAAACATGATCTGGGTAAAAAAATATAGTCTCCTGTCATTATTATAAAGTTCTTGCTCCAGCAACTTCTTTTCATTATCGGTATAAGCAAGGTTTCTTCCAACCACCTGCGTTTTTCTTTTCACCGATCGGAAAACATTCTTCTGGATCCAGTCACGTTCTATAAAGCAATTAAAAAATGTACGTAGCACGATCAGGTGATCATTGAAGGTCCGGCCGCTATACTTTTTTTTCATAAGCATCCAGTCCATATATTCCTGTGCCTGGCCCGGAGTAAATCTTTTTATAGCAAGTCCATTAAGCCCCTTTGACCGCAGCCATTCTAAAAAAAGGTTTGTAATATACCGGTAGGCATATTTTGTTTTAATTTTAAGCGTCATCTCCTTTATACCAATCATATGTTTGAATGCATCTTCTATCGAGTAGATCTTTATTGAAAGTAACCGGTCCTTTACAAGTGGGTTCCATCCATCACGGAGTTCTTCTTTAAGCGCCTGCTTCAGCGCATTGGCTTCAGCCAGCCGTTCACGGAAATTCTTGAATTCATTGATCCCTTTCTTGTAGCGGATTTGCTGCCACTTTCCGGTTGTAGCATCAAAAAACCTGAACCATACATACCAGTTAATGGACATGTGTGATGATTCAGGTTCGGCCGGAGATATCTTCGGCTCTGTGTAAAGTTTCGAAGGTTGATCGAGTGTCATAACCAATGTTTTTGTGTACTCACTTGTGTACGTTAAAGCATTGGTGCCTTGGATAGACCTTGCAATCAACTATTTATAAACCCTTGTAGCCCGTACGAGATTCTACCTTAGCAATAAATACAATTGATTATCAATGTCATTACTGTGTACTTCAATGCTTTTTGTGTATTCATAGGGTTGGTTTGTGTACGGTGCTGTGTATTTTTTCATTTGGACTTAATCTCATGCTCCACAGCGGAAACAGCTTGTTTTAATAGGTCAATTGCTTTCACAGGAGGCCTTCGACTCATGCTGTTTGTGAAGCCAAAAATATAATCAGCGCTGGTGCCAGTGAGCTTACATGCATTCAGGATGTGATAATTCCTGAATCCCTGGGTGCCCTGCTTTACATTACTGATGCTGGTCCTTCCAAATTTTATTTTTTCCCAATACTCTGTTTCGGTTTCTACAATACCTTTTTGGATTGCCCATTCCATTAGCTGCAGCATGCGTTCATCTGCTATGAATAACTTCTTTGCCATTATTGCTTAGTTGTTTTGTAAACATCAATATCAGAAGTCTGGTTGTCTGTTAATGTGAAATCAAAATCATTTTCTGTAAGCCTGTCAATTTTTAAATTGCCCTGTGATGTTGCACTTACCCACGGTTTTGTAAGTTTGATATTGTTATCATTTATAAAAACAAAATTGAGAGTATCCCGATATACAGGATTGATCTGTGAGAAATACATTTTATTGTCGGACCTGAATTGAAATGTAGGTTGTGAGGCAACGACCACCGGATCAGCTGTGCCATTGCTGGTGTATGAATATGTTTTCCAGGTTTTGTTAATGAGAATATCATTATTGCTTTGCTGATTTTGATTCTGGGAGCAAGAACAGAATATTATGAGTATTAGTAAAGCAGTTCTCATAATCAATAAATTTTTGGCGGTTCTGATTTTGGTAATTTTGAATAAGGAGTAATTGTATCGATGCCAGGCATTACTTTATTCTTAAAATAATCAACGATCTCCTGCGTCAGTCTTTCAGCTTCTTCTTTTGAATAGCTAACACTAGATCCATTATCTCTTTCAAGCGAAAAATAGAATGGTATGTAATCCGGGAATTCAGTCTTTTTATAAACCGTCATCTTAGCTGACTTTAATATCCAGTATTCTTCACATGCTCTTTTGTATGCTGAAGAATCATTAATTGATGTCAGCTTTCTTATCTCCTCTTTTTCTTCTTTGGTATCAGTATGCTTTGAATAGATCTTCAAGTTGTATTTCTTCTGGTCGGTACAACCTGAAATTAAAAGGAGAATAAATGCAAGCATTAAAACTGGAGACCAAGACATAGATAATATTTTGGTTATTAATATTCTATCGCTGTTAACAAATTTTTCTACTAATATTTTTGGAATACACTTTCCAATTCCTTTATCTTCATTACACCATTAGATTCGGATTTAAACTAAGCTCAATAACACTGTAAAGCACGAAAAATGACAACGAACACACCACCCAAAACTTCACCATGCACTACTTGCCCACGTAAGCAAAATTGCCCTCTTCTTTCAGTTTCTGATATCTCTCGAGGTTCTTTGTGCCTACGGTATCGATTAACTCAACGATCTTCTTCTTATTTCCTTTCTCCAGGTATTCCACGATCAGCTCCTGAGTTGTCTCCGCTATTGCTCTTGAAAGCAAAATGTTATGCCTTAACTCACCTAAGCTGAGTTCCAGGTTATTTTCTAGCCGTTCATTTTCCTTTTCAAGTCTTTCTTTTTCTTTTTCAATAACGGCTATGTATTTATCCTTCCACGCATAGTCTGCCTGGTCCTCATTCACCCTACTTGTTCCATGTGGAACTTTTTTTGGTGATTTACCAAACATTTCACCATGTCCTGTTTTTAGCCAATCCGCGTTAACATTAAATTTTGTTTCAATGGCTGTAATGTAGGAATCACTTAGAGTAGATCCTTTCTCCGCTTTCGCCATATAACTTGGATCTCCAGTCTTCCCATTTATATCAAGAGCAAGTGCAAATTGTCTGCTTGATTTAATATTAAGGGCTTTCTGTAATTCTTGTAGCCTCTCACCAACCTTTTGCCAATCAATCTGATACATACTCACAAAAAAATTCTTTAAAAAAATGTGGTGAAATATTTGGAATCACCATACAAATATCCATACATTTGTCTTGTCAATACGTCAAGACACTTTAAAAATAACGAATTCACAAGGATATGGCAAAGTTTAAACAAGAGATACTCGACCAGATAAATGCAGATTCTACCCTTTTCGGACTCGTGGCTGATGCTTTAAACATTAAACCCATTTCTCTTCCAAAAACATTGGAGCGCAATGGTGCCGGTCTTAATCAGTATAGCATAGTGACATTGGTAGCTACTCATTTGGGTAAAGAACCAGAGGATCTATTGGAGAAGGATACTGAAGATGAGTCGATAAGTAAAGAGGAGCAAAGATAGTATCGTAAATATCCGATGTCAATACCCGATTAGTGGAATTTTACAAAATGTAATAATACAATACATGTTAGTAGATTTTTCAGATAACGACATTAAGAAGCTGCGGTGCCTTGGAAACACCTTAGCCTCAGATATGGTCCCGGTTAAAGAGATCAGGGACTTCCTGGCCGGGCTGGAACAGAAAGTTGACAGCCCAGCTGGGAAAAAAAGAAATGCTCAAAAAGCAGAGCGTAAAGATCTATACAGAAAAAAATTAAGAGCAGCATGAACATAACTTATTCAGCAATCGCATACCTGGCTCCCATCAAACAATGGGCAATGGCAAACGGTGAGAAGTTCTTTACATGGGACCAGATGAAAAAAGCAATTGCGAAGTATGAAAACTTTATAGCACTCAAAAATTAGATCCAATGATAACCATCACACTAACTCAGTTCATTTTGATTTCACTTTTTGGAATGGCATTTCTTGTAACTCTTGCAATGCTTGTAATAATAAAGCAACACAGGAATAAAGAGGAGAAAATAAAAAAGTGGGATGATACAGATATGATGTATTGGATGGATGATGATATAATAATAAAAAAATAGTTCTTTAAAATATTCTGAATAGTAGCAACTAACAGCTTGTGATCATCTCGGATAAAGTATGGTTAAAAGAATACTTCAAATGAATGACGCAGGCTTACAGCGGTCCGGTTGGTCTTGCCGATTTTCCGGCCGCTGTTCTTAAACTCTGTTTTAAGTTGAAAGTTGGTTAATGGTTCATCATAACACTGCTGTATTTACAGCGGATCATGATCATCCAGTCCAAAAATAAAGTGGATAAAACGCCATCCTGTTTCTACAGGATGGGTACTTTAAAAAGTTGTTTCGAATAAAAATATAAAGAGCCTCTTTGGTGGAAGAGGGATGGTGGCTTGTAAAGCGGGACTTGGTTCGGGTCCCGCTTATTTAAAAACTTAAAAACTTATGATGATGTACGACAAATACGGGCATTGGGAAGATCAGCCCCATTGGTTTGACAATGTAGTGTGGGGTTTTGTGATCGTTGCGGCTTTCTTCATAGTGTATTTAATAATAAAAAATCAAAAGATAAATGAAAAAAGAAAACAACAGATCAATCATTAAGTGGATAATATTCATAGTGATTGTTTCAATACTTGCATCATGTGCCACAACAAATAGAAGTGGTTGTCCTGATCCGGCAAGATGGGAACGCAAAAACTCATTCAACAAATGAAACTACTCATTACCATATCCATTTTACTAACGGCTGCTGTGTGCCATTCACAGCCAGGAATTGACCAGGTAAAGAATCCGGATCTAATAAAAGTTAAGATCATAAGTATTAAAAAAGCAGATTCAATTACCACAGTTAAAATGAAAACACTTGCAAGTCCAAGAGTTAAACTGACAACCGAGTGTTGCAATTGTGTGGTCCCTTATAAAAAGAAAGATATTGTCTGGATAAGAAAGCCAGATAATTTTTAAAATAAAAAAGTCCCGCCGCCAGCGGGACTCCTAAAGAGATTTTATAATAATAAAAAACGAAGATATGAAAATTGAAATCAAAAAACTATCCCTCTCCAACTTCAAAGGGATCCGCTCTCTCACCATCGCTTTCGATTCCGTGACTAATATACTTGGTGACAATGCTACCGGTAAAACAACATTGATGGATGCTTTTCTCTGGTTGCTCTTCGGTAAGGACAGTACTGACAGAAAAGATTTTGAAATAAAAACGCTGGATGAGAACAATCAACCATTTCACCATCTTGATCATGAAGTGGAAGCGATACTGGTTGTTGATGGAAATGAAATTACTCTTCGCCGGTCATTGCGTGAAAAATGGGTAAAGACAAGAGGGGCTACCACGTCAGAATTCAAAGGTCATGAAACCGGTTACTTCTGGAATGACGTACCGATGAAGCAGGAAGAATACCAGGCAAAGATCGCTGGCCTTGTTGATGAAAGGCTTTTTAAGCTGATCACCAATACAACTTACTTCAATAATCTTAAATGGCAGGATCGCCGTGCTGTGCTAATGCAGATGGCTGGTACCATAAGTGATATCGATGTACTTAATGAGATAGGCGCAGGCAATGACGAATCATTTAAACCACTGGTGAAAGCATTGCAGGAGAAAAAAACAATTGAAGAATTCAAAAAAGAAATTTCTGCTAAGAAGAAAAAGTTCAAAGATGAATTGCTGCTTCTACCCTCCCGCATTGAAGAAGCAAACCGTGCACTACCAGAAGATAAGAATTACAAAGAAATTGAGATCCTGCTAAATGATGCGGCTACCAACCTCGACACAACGGAAAGCCTGCTGATGAATAAAACAAAAGCAGCAAAGGAACACCAAGCTGCCATCACTGCTAAAATAAAAGAGGTGGGTGATAATCGTGCCCGCAACCAGCAAATAGAATTTGAAGAAAAAAATAAAGTACAACAAACTGGTCGTGACCGTGAGCAGGTGATCATTGATAAAAAAGCCACACTCCGCAGTAAACTGGATGAGCGAAACAGGTTACTGGGCGATTATGATATCGATAATAAAAAATTGGAAAGACTCCAGGCTGATAAACAGGAGCTCACCAAAAAATGGGAAGATGTAGATAAGGAACAATTGGTATTTAATGATAATGATTTCCACTGTCCCGCCTGCAAACGTGCATTTGAGGATTCAGATATTGAATCCAAAAAATCTACCCTCCTGGCCAACTTTAATAGTGATAAGTCAAAAAGACTTGATGAAATAGTTACGCAAGGGAAAAAAGCGGCTGATGAAATACTTGTGCTGACTTCAAAGATCGCTAATACAACTTTAAAAGGAGTTTCACTTAAAAGTGAAATTGAAGTTTTGCAGACCGATATCGCTATCCTGGACGAAGAGCATACAAGATTAACCGCTGATGAAGCCGAGCAGGTAAAAAAAGCGGTGGCAACAAATACAGAATGGATCGCCATCAATGAAAAGATTGCTTTGCTTAATGAAGAGATCAACACTCCTTTTAAAGCTGATGATAATACTGAACTGCTGAATCGCAAAAGAGAGCTTTCTACCAGGCTGGATGAGCTGAAACGTGAACTACAAACCAAAGAGCAGCGTGAAAAACAACTGGCCCGTATTAAAGAACTGGAAGCGCAAGAACAAAACATGGCGCAGGAGCTGGCCAGCCTTGAAGGTGTTGAATATTCCATTGATCAATTTACAAAGGCAAAAATGGATACACTGGAAAGCCGTATCAATGGCCGTTTCAAATTGGTACAGTTTAAAATGTTTGAAGAGCAGATCAACGGTGGCCAGGTAGAAGCATGCACCACATTACTGAATGGAGTGCCTTACTCTGATGCAAATACAGCCGGTAAGATTCAAGCTGGTCTTGATATCATAAATACTCTTTCTGATCATTACGGAGTACAGGCGCCGGTATGGGTTGATAACAGAGAGAGTGTAGTAAAGCTGCCGGAAACAAATTGCCAGCTGATCAACCTGATAGTTTCAGCGCCGGATAAAAAACTGAGAATTGAAAATGCTGCACAATTGGCGGCGGTCGCATAAACAATATCATTAAAATTCAAATTATAATTTATGACTACAGACATTAAAACACCTAATGGGACCGACACAGCGGTTGCCAAACAACAACCATCACATTCTGAAAGATTCACCAATGCGGTGATGCGTGAATTCTCTGCTAACAATGGCGGCGAACTGAACCTCACTTCTTTTCAAAAAAAGCTTTGCCAGAATTACTTTATCAAGATTGATATGATGCTGAAAGATTCTGAATTAAAGCGGCAACAGAAAAAAAGTTATGCTGACCCCACTCCCCTTATTTGGGAAAACGTGAACATTCAAAAACTGGCAAATGATGTGATCATTTACTCCAGTGTTGGTCTTGATCCCACTCAGCCAAACCAACTGAACCCGATACCATATAAGAATAAATCAACCGGTAAGTATGACATCACTTTCATTCCTGGTTACCGGGGTATTGAACTGAAGGCCAAAAAATACGGTCTTGATATGCCTGATGAAGTGGTGGTGGAACTGGTGTATGCGAAAGACAAGTTTGTTCAAATAAAAAAGGATAACAATAACAAAGTTGAAAGCTACATTTTCGAAGTGACAGAAAACTTTGATCGCGGTGAAATAGTCGGGGGATTTTATTATCACAATTTCTTCAAAACACCAGAGAAGAATAGGCTAAAGGTATTTTCAAAAAAGGATATCGATAAAAGAAAACCGGAGTATGCATCAGCTGAGTTTTGGGGTGGTGAAAAAGATAAATGGGAATGGGATGATGCTCAACAAAAAAATGTAAAGCGGGGCAAAGAACAGGTGGAAGGATGGTATGATGAAATGGCTCACAAAACTATTTACCGGGCTGCTTACAATGCGATCACCATCGACTCGGAAAAGATCGATAGCAATTACCTGGCTTTGATATTAAAAGAAAGTGAGTACCGGGATAACCAGGTAAAAGCAGAGATCACTGACAATGCCAATAAAAAAACAATGGAGTTTGAAGAAGCAGAAGAGATCAAAGATCCTGTTGATAAAAATGAAAACGTAGATAAGCAAACAGGCGAAGTAAAAGAACCAGAACAAAAGAAAGCTCCATTCTAAAATGCAACTAACCGTCATCAATAGCAACTCAAGCGGCAACGCCTATATCCTGTCAAACGACAAAGAGGCGTTGCTCATTGAGTGCGGTGTGCAATGGGATAGAATAAAACAAGCTATCGGTTACCAGATATCAAAGATCGTTGGCTGTATTGTTACTCATGAGCACAAGGACCATTGTAAGTCTGTTGGTAATGTATTGGGAGCTGGCATCAATGTTTGGGCGACAGTTGCCACTCACATGGCCATGGGTACCGATAAACATCACCGGGCAAAAGCTGTGAAGCAAGGTTATGAATTCAAGCTTGGATCATTTACGGTAAAAGCATTTGAAGTAAAGCATGATGCTGCGGATCCTGTGGGTTATTTGATAAGTCATCCTGAATGTGGTACCGTGCTGTTCCTTACCGATAGTTATTACTGTGAATACAATTTCAAAGGCCTAAACAATGTCATCATTGAAGCAAATTATTGCCAGGGTATTCTTGATCAGCGTGTAGCAGATGGGGCCAATCCAAAGTTCCTGCGTGACCGGGTGATCACATCACATATGAGCCTGGCAACCTGTAAGCAAACATTAGAAGCTTATGATCTCAGCAGTGTCAACAATATTGTTCTTATTCATTTAAGCGATGGCAATAGTGATGCAAAGAGATTTAAACGTGAAGTGGAAGAAGCAACTGGTAAGACCGTGCATGTTGCTGATGCAGGAATGAATATCTCCTTTAATAAAAAACCTTTTTAAATACTAACTGATGGAAAATCTACAGATCACAAAAGAAAATGCACTCAAAGCTTATAATAGCGGCTGCGATGATGTAAAAAAAGTATTAGCAAATCTCTTCGGGAAGGAAACTTTTGTTCCGAAAAATATTATGGACCGGGTGAAAGCAGCTGATGATGCATTTAAGATAAAAGGGATATCGATCTCAAGCATCATCAATGATAATGACACTCCTGATGAGATCGCATATAAGATCATAAAAGTAATTGTTGAGGTTTTAAATGAAGGATGGGTACCGGACTGGAAGAACGACAGTCAATACAAATACTATCCATGGTTTGACATGTCTTCGGGTTCCGGTCTCTCGTTCGTCGGCTACGGTGGCCGGAACTCGGGTTCGAGTGTCGGCTCTCGCCTTTGCTTTAAAAGCCGTGAGCTTGCTGAATACGCAGGTAAACAATTTATCAAAGAGTACACAGATTTTTTCATCATTAAATAATAACAATGTCACTGATCAAAACATTTGAAGCTGCTTGTAAGAAGCTGAAGCTTGATCCAAAAAAATGTCTTCCTGATGTAAAGGCAATGCCAAAGAATCACCAGGATTCAACGATTGCATACGCAAAGCTTGTGATCATTGCTGAAGCATTGAACGATGGATGGAAACCTGATTGGACCAACATGAGCGAGTGGAAATACTATCCATGGTTTGACATGTCTTCGGGTTCCGGTCTCTCGTGCTTCGGCTACGATGACCAGCTCTCGCTTTCGGGTGTCGGCTCTCGCCTTTGCTTTAAATCATCGGAGTTAGCAAAGTATGCGGGAACTCAGTTTATAAAATTGTATGAGCAATATTTCCTGTTGAAATAACAGGAATGGGTGGTGTGCTGCTTGAGCGGCCTTCTTCAGGTTCCAGTCTCTCGTACAACGACTACGATAACCAGAACTCGAATTCGAATGTCAGCTCTCACCTATGCTGAAGATTTAATAGCAGCGCAGACCCTGCCTCTTGGCAAAAAATGACTCATAACTAAGATTGGTTGGTAACATAAGTGAAGACCAGTTTTTAAAAGCAAAGAGACAAGTGAAACGCATCGGAAACATATATCAAAGGATCTGCAGTATGGAAAACCTGATCGAGGCTGATAATAAAGCCCGAAAAGGTAAAGCCTGGCAGTATGGTGTTAAGGTCCACGATCGTAACAGGGATGCCAACCTCTTGACTCTTCATGATCAGTTGGTCAATAAAACTTATCAGACATCTGACTATACAGTTTTTAAAGTATTTGAACCGAAGGAACGTGAGGTATACCGGCTTCCTTATTTCCCCGATCGCATCACCCATCATGCTATTATGAATGTATTGGAGTCTGTTTTTGTTTCAACATTTACAACAGATACTTATAGCTGCATAAAAGGTAAAGGAATTCATGCGGCTGCTTATGGCGTTCAAAAAGCATTAAGAGATTATCACAGTACTCAGTATTGTTTGAAAATGGATATCAGGAAATTCTATCCATCAATTGACCATAATGTAATGAAGCAATTGCTCAGAAGAAAGTTTAAGGACAAAGATCTTCTTTGGTTGCTTGATGAAATAATTGACAGTGCACCCGGGCTACCGATCGGAAATTACCTGAGCCAATATCTCGCCAATTTCTTCCTTACATATTTTGATCATTGGATAAAACAAGTGCTCAGAGTAAAGTATTACTTCCGTTATGCTGATGACCTGGTGATACTATCCGATAGTAAAGAGCATCTTCATTTACTGTTCATTAAGATCAAACAATACCTGGCAGACATACTACGGTTAGAAGTAAAAGGTAACTGGCAAATATTCCCTGTTGACTCAAGAGGAATTGATTTTGTTGGGTACAGATTTTTCCATTGGTACACTCTATTGAGAAAAGCGATCAAGCAAAATTTTGCCCGCATGATCTCTATTAACAGGAATGACGCATCGATAGCTTCATATCTCGGTTGGGCAAAACATTGTAATAGCAATCATTTAATAAAAACCTTATTGCATGAAGCAGTTTAAAGAAATGGGAATTGCAACTCCCGAAACAGGATTTGCAGGGGATAAGATGAAGATAAGCCGGCTTTTAAATCGGGAGATCATTGTTCATAAGTACCGAATCGTTCCATCAAAATATGAGTCATGTGGTTTGAGACTGGACATGCAAATAGAGATCAATGGTGAAATGCATATTACTTGGTGCAGTTCCAAGACTTTAATTGAAACAATAAAACAGGTCCCTGAAGATGGATTTCCGTTTAAAACAACTATCACAAATACTAACGAAAGATATCAATTCACTTAAAAACCAAACTAATGGCAAAAGGAAAAAAGAAAAAAAATGAAGAGCAGCTTACAACTGGTCGCAGCTTCTCCATCATTGAAGCATCGGTAAAAGATGACTTCTGTAATTACACATATGAAGTTATCGAAGGCATAGGGATTGGCGATAAGCACAAGGTTGAAGGATCCGGTATTGTAAAAGATGGCCTGTTAAATGCCTTTTCAAAATTCAATGCTCACATGGCGGTTATCGATGAAGTATTCAAACACAGCAAAATTGAAATTGAAGATATAGGTGCGCTACATGTGCATGAACTATCAGAACTGTACCGGGTATCAGGGTTCAAAATGAAAAGCACAAAGGGTTATGAAACAGTAAAGCTGACGGGAACAAAGTATGTGAGTTCGGCTGGTGGATGGATGGAGCTGAAAAGTCCTGAGATCACTCTTGACAATCTTTCTTCTTACAAATGGTACAATGAACTTAAAACAGTTTGCGACAATGCTCGATTAGAAGTAGCACTGTATAAAGAAGGCAATTATACGCCGGTGAAAAAAGATGAAGAAGAGAAGGATGATAAGGGCCAGGGAAATCTTTTCAAACAAGGTGAAAAAAATGAAGTACTGGAAAACGAATTAGCATCAGCTGAAGTATAATGTCATTCACTCCACGACCATATCAAACCGATGCAATAGGAAAAGCCGTTGACTTCTTTCATGATGATAGAAAGTATCATGCTATTGAAATATTGCCAACAGGATCCGGCAAGAGTGTTGTGATCGCCAACATTGCCAAAAACCTTTCAGGAAAGTCGATCGTATTTCAGCCATCTAAAGAGATACTGGAGCAGAATTTTGCAAAGTTTACCAGCTATGGCTATCGTGCAGGGATTTACAGCGCTTCTGCCGGCAGCAAGATGGTTGATGATATCACTTTTGCAACGATAGGGAGTGTGGCCAGCAAGCATCATTTGTTCAATAAGTTTAAGAATATAATTATTGATGAGTGTCATTTGGTGAATGCCAGCAATGGAATGTATAAAGACTTCCTGGATTCAATATCACATGCAAAGGTGCTTGGATTAACGGCTACTCCTTACAGGCTCACCTCAACTTTCGATGGATCCATGCTTGAATGGATAACAACCACTGATCAGCGGGTATTCAGTGATGTGCTGTACTATATAAACAACAGCGTATTGTTCGATGCTGGTCACCTGGCGCCACTAAAGTATTTCTCCATAGATGCCATTGACAGGAATATGCTGCAGGTTAATAAACAAGGAAATGATTTCTCAGCAGACTCACTCAGGTTCCTTTATCGCAAAATAAATTTTGAAAAGCTGACAGCTAAGTGGGCAAACCACATGCTGAGTAAACGAAGAAACCTGCTTGTTTTTTGTTCGCTGCTTGATGAAGCGAGAAGAACAATGCAATACATACCAGGCGCAGTGCTGATCACCGGCGAAACCGAGAAATCAAAAAGGGAAAAGATACTGGCTGATTTTAAGTCAGGTGCCATCCGCTGCGTGGTGAATGTTGGAGTACTTACAACTGGTTTTGATTTTCCGGGCCTTGAGTGCATGCTGCTTGCAAGAAGCACAATGAGCCTTGCATTGTATTATCAAATGGTTGGTCGTGTAATGAGGCCTTACACTTTCGAAGATGGATCTAAAAAGGAAGGATGGGTTGTTGACCTCGGAGGTAATGTAAAAAAGTTTGGCAAGATCGAGACGATGGAGATACATAAAGATGGTGGTGATTATAGTATCTGGAATAATGGAAGGCAACTGACCGATGTAACATTCAGTAAAAATTAAATTCAATGAATACAGCAGAACAAAAATTCGATCTATGGTGCATTGTTGAGTTATTCGGCCATTTAAAGATCGCTGGCAAATGCACTGAGCAAAATATTGCAGGAACAAATATGCTTCGGGTTGATGTACCTGAAACAACTGCACAACCAGCATTCACCCGCTTCTTCGGATCAGCAGCAATCTATTCCATCAATCCTGTTGATGAAGAGACTTGCAAGTTCATGGCAGAAAAGATCCAGGTGAAGCCAATTGAATCATGGAACATATCTGAGATCGTGAAAAAGAATCATGCATTGTTATTAGAAGGTTCGACAAAACGTGTTCCATCTGGTGAGCATGAAGAAAATGATGAAAGAGATTATTAAAGTTCTTTAAAATGTTTCACATCGATTGGAGGAATTAAAGTAGGGGTCCTTGCCTTGCCTTAATAGACCAGACTGATGAGGCTGGCGTCCAGTTGATGTGAATACGGGGAGGTGGTATAATGGTGTACCGTACGCGACGATGTCGGTTCGATTCCGGCCCTCTCCACTTCAATTTTCATAAGATAAGGTTTAATGGAAGCGCCCTGTCTCTACAGGGTGCTTATTTAAAAATTTAAAAAAATGTTTATGCCAAAAATTATTGCCATCACTGCCAACACTACTCCCAAAAGGTTTGTAAGTAATACTGTAAAAAGAAAGGAAGGATCCTTTGTTGCTGAGCTTACTGATGATCCTGCATATGCACAGGATTTTAAAACAATGGAGAACGCAACACTTGTTGCCAGCAAGATAGTGAACCCATGGAACCGGGTGTTTACAGCAAAAGAATTGGAAGTGGAAAAAAGATATAGGCCTGAAAATATAGAGGAGGACTCACTTGTATGAGAAGGATCATCTATAAAAAATTACCAATACTGATCAGGCTTACTACAAAAAGCCCAGGCAAATATTCCATAAATGACCTGTCGGAAAAAGTTGGTTTATGTGCCACTACTATTTGGAGATATTCTAATGAACTAAATCTTCCAATAAAGAAAAAAGGAAGCAATTATACTGACGAGCAAATGGAGTTTGTAAGAACGAATGCCACGGTAATGACCAATTGGGATATCTGTAAAGTCCTTGGTTTAAAATATTACCAGGTGAGGGATATAGGAAAGATGGTGGGAGTTGAATTTATGGAAAGGGCCAAAAAACAAATGCCGGAATCAGAATTTTTTGAACACGATAAAACTGGTATCTGGTAAAACGATAAAAAAGCTTTCATCTTAAAAAAATAATATCATGAATGATTTAAAATTTATCCCGATTACTGATATCAAGATGCTTTCCAATTACAGGGATGTTGAACCGGTGAATGAAAAGGATCCCGATATCATTGAACTATCGAACAGCATCCTGAAACATGGAGTGATGCAGCCTATACTTGTAAGGCCAAATAATAAACCCGGTCACTATGAATTGATATTTGGTCATCGCCGGTATGTTGCAGCGAAGCTTGCTAAACTTGAAACGATCCCCGCAAACATTAAAAAGGTTGCTGATGATCAGATCCTGGAATACCAGGTGACCGAGAACCTGCAGAGAAAAGATGTACATCCGATGGATGAGGCAGTTGCTTTCCGATCACTAATGGATAGTAAAAAGTATTCGGTTGGTGAGATCGCTGCACGATTTGCAAAGAAGCCTGAGTTTGTGACGCAACGATTGAAACTGAATGATCTTACGGATACTGCACAAAAGCTTTTTAAACAGAATAAATTATTACTCGGTCATGCGATCCTCCTTGCAAGATTGACCGCAAATGATCAGGTAGAGGTTATAAAAAATCAGCGAGACTTTGGATCTGTTTCTCAAATGAATGATCATATCGAGCGCAACATTGTCCGTGATCTTTCAAAAGCATCTTTCGATACAAAGGATGCAACGTTATTTCCGCAAGCTGGTGCCTGTACAACTTGTCCAAAGCGTAGTGGTTGCAATCAGTTATTATTTGCTGATGTAAAGACTCCGGATCGTTGCTTTGATTCAAATTGTTTTTCCACTAAGTCTGCAAAAGCATTCACTATAAAACTGCAGGAGATCATTGAGACAAAACCCGAAGTTCATTTGGTGAGAGATCGATATCGTGAGTTTCCAAAAGCGGTGAATGAATATGTACAAAAGATGAAAGTGAAGGTGCTTATCGATGATGATGATTGCGCTGATAGCACTTGGTCCGGAAGTAAGTTCAGAACAAAAGCAAAAGGATTTTTCCTCAATGGTTGGGATGCTGGAAAGATCAAAGACATCTATCTACCTGGTAAGGCTGGTGATCGTGGCGCCGGCAGCTCCACCGCAACAAAGGAAAAAGAAAAATCTGGTAAGCTTACTGCAGGTGATATCACCGAAGAAATCAAGCGCATCAATGATCGTGAGAAGCGCAGTAAAGAGCTAGACCTGAATAAAGTTCACAAGGACATCCTGGAACAAGTTGATAAAAAGAAAAAGGACATTCTTGCTATGAAGCATCAGCCGGTCGATCGTGGCATCATGATATTCATTCTCCTGCAGGAGTGCTCTGGTTTTGCTGTTCACAATAAGTTTAAGATAAAAGGATTTGATCTATTCTCTTATTCCAGGAAGGGATATGCTGAAGAAATGTTCAAGCAGCTGTCAAAGGTTACAGATGATCAGCTGGCCATCCTTGTTCGTGAAATTGCTTTTGATCATTGGTTGAATAAAAATTTCGCTTCTGATGTAAATACTTCTGATACCGGTATGAGGTTGATCGCACAATACGCCGGCATTGACATCAAGTCAATTGAAAAGGATCAGCAGTTGATCGCGGATAAAAGGAATGAGAGAATTAAAAAGCGCATCAGCGATCTTAATGAAAAGAAGAAAGAATTGCCTGTTAAAAAATCCAAACCAGCAAAGAAATAAGATGGGAGTTTCGGTATTGACAGATAAACACATTGAATTCATCAAGAAAAACTACCTCTTGATGTCCGGCCACGACATGGACAATGCTTTGAAATTATCTCAGGGTCTTAGTGATAGGGCTAAAAAAAGATTTGGTCTTGTTGTCCCAAAAGAAGTATCAGTAAAATTTCGGGCAGATAAGAATCGACGAAGGACATCATCTACCCCTGAAGTCGATTACCTAATAACCGAATTATATCTTTTGCTTCCTGTTAACACACTAGCAAATCTCATCGGCAGATCAGAAACTTTTGTAAAGACAAGGAAGCGCCAATTGAATCTTATAACTCCCCGTCACATAGTTGAAGAGTTCATAAAATCAACCCAAATAAAAAAAGGGAATATATCATACAATAAAGGATTGAAGCAGTCTGAATACATGAGTAAAGAACAAATTGAAAAAACAAAAGCAACAAGATTTAAAAAAGGAGGATTACCACATACTACATTGTATGATGGCGCCATTAGGATCCGGCATCGTAACGATCGTGATCAAAAGCCACATAAGCATATCCGAATATCAAAGGGAAAGTGGCAGGAGCTCCAGATATACAATTGGGAAAAAGTAAAAGGTCCGGTTCCTAAAGATCATGTGCTGGCATGTAAAGATGGTGACACACTTAATTGCGATCCTTCAAATTGGTACTTACTATCAAAAAAGAAAAATGCAATAAGAAATTCAGGCAGTTTGAATTTGTCAGACGGATATGTGGCCATGACCATTGCAGGTAAAAATCATCCGGATCTTATTCCTGAATTAAAACAGAACAAAAAATTAATTGAAGCAAAACGTCAACTTATCATTTTAAATAGAACTATCAATGACACCGCAGGAAATCCAAAACAAACTTGAAGCAATGAAGGGTAAGTCCTTCACCTATGCAGACCAAACTCATCTTGTAGCAAGTTACAAGGTTAATGGATCTGATAAAACATTCGAGTTAAAAACCAATCTCAAAACATTCAAAAGACATTTTACCGACGCAGAATCTTTTTTTCCCCGGTTTATAGAAATTATCAAAACTGCAGTTGTTGAAAAAAAAGAAATAACAGAAGAACCCGTTGTAACGGTTAAGCAGTCCGATTTGGATTATGCTACTGAAGAAAAGAGCCAGGCGCTTGTGCCTATTGATGTAATAAAAGGAGACAATCTTGCCGATGAGCTGGTCAAGATATTACGGGAAAATATTCATAAGGTAAAAACCAGTCCGGCATTTATACCTCAGGCATCGGCTATCAGTCAAAGTGTAACGCAGATCATAAATATTGAACGCTTACGTCTGGATATGCATAAGCAATTGAATGGGACCAAAAAACCAAAATCAGATTCTGAAAAATAATAATGGAGGCAGTACAATACCAATTAGTTCTTTTCAATGTTGACAGACCAGCAGAGCCCAGCCAGGCAAAGCAGATGATGCTCGATAAAGGGAAATATGAGCAGATCAAGAGTGGTTGGATAAAAGATTTCCTGATCGGCGATATGGTTTATGCTGTTGTGAGCTGGCGGGCCTTCGATATCACAAGTGAATTATTTGGTACAAGACATATGTTAATTATTGATGTAAAGAAAAAATAAAATGAAAGAAATTAAAGACTATTTACACTTATACGTTGGATGCACATTGAGATGTGACACAGGATTTGTAATTCTCATGTCTGTGATTCCTGAAATAATTCCGCACACAAGTTTTGGTATCGCCGTTATCAATGGGAGTGAATCTTACAGAACAAATTTGGGTGATTACATGCCCGTCCTTCGCCCTCTATCTGATATTACAGAGGAAGAAGCGATTGAACTTGTAAAGATTAGTGAATGGAAACAGTATGGCGAACATCCACACAAAAGAGAATATCGGGCTTACAGAAACGGGTTTAATGAAATCGTTGTGTCATGGGGCGAATCAATTAGAGAGAAAAATGTTCCTGTAGCAAAAGAGGTTTTCGGGTTTGAAGAATTTCGCTACCTGTTATCAAAAGGCTTTGACTTATTCAATTTAATCACTGAAGGACTTGCTATTGATAAAACAACCACCAAGAAATAAAATTGAGAGCAGCGAAACCATATCAACCATCCTTATTTGATCAACCGATCGAAGTAAGAAAACCTACGATCGTCTTTGATATGGTTGCGGGAAAAAAGCTTGGTGATGCTGGATTATCGCTTGCAATCGAAACCGCAGAGAAAAAAGAAAAGGGATGGACAAAACTATGCTGGCAATTGTTCCTGGTATGGTTAAGAAGAAACAGGAAGGCCGGCAGTGAATTTATGATCGAAGATTTTAGAAAGCATGTTAAGGATATGGGATTGCTGGATATGCCACCAAGTAATCGGGCTTTTGGATTTATTCCAAAGTGGGGCAAGGATAAGTACTTCCAATTTGTAAGAAAGGATAAAGTTAAAAACACAACAGCACATGGAGCGAATGCGAGTGTGTGGATGAAATTATAATCTATGTCAGAAGTTCAATATAGAATGTTCGCCCATAAAATGGCCTTGCATATCGCTCAAAAGGTCGTGGCCATCATTACTCCGAATTGCCAGGTGATCAATATTGCGGGCAGCATCCGCAGAGAAAAACCGGAAGTAAAGGATATTGAAATTGTTTGTGTGGCCAAAACTGTAAAGGTTGGTTCTCTTGATCTGTTTGGTAATGATGACCGCAAAACTGTGATATCTCCCGACTTTGTAAAATCGGTAAATGAATTAGGAAAGATAATAAAGGGTAAGCCTGAAGGAAGAATGATGCAGATACTTCTTCCTGAAAAAATTGTACTGGATCTGTTTATGCCGATGCCTTATGATTATTGGCGCCAGTTTGCTATCAGGACTGGATCTGCTGACTATTCTCATAAAGTCATTGCTACCGGATGGTTAAAAATGGGCTGGTGTGGTACATCACATGGATTGCGGCTACAGGATGAATGTGACGGCGTTAAAAACACCGAAGGGAAAACAACGTGGAGTATTAAAGCATCGGTAACAAAGCCAACGTTGCCGCCTGTTTGGTCCAGCGAGCAGGAGTTCTTTGATTGGCTTGGAGTACAATATCAACATCCTAAAATGAGAAACGTAAATTATTAATTAATGGCTAGAAATATAAAAACTGGATTGGCATATTATAACCTGGAAACTGATCGCTTTAGTGATCTGAAAGTAAAGCGACTCATTCATGCTTTTTCTGTATCCGGAATTGCTATTTATGATTTTATACTTAATGAGATATACCGGGACAAGGGCTGTTTTATTGTGTGGGACGAAAGTACTGCCTTTAACGTGGCCGATGTCCTGAAGGTGAAAGAAAACACCGTAACCGAAGTAGTGAACTATTGCTGTACAGTGGGTCTTTTTAATAAAGAACTATTTACAAGCGAGAGAGCACTCACTTCATTATCTATCCAAAAAAGGTATATAACTGTATGCCGGCTGTGTAAACGAAAGGATGTTTTTATTCCGGACAATTTAAAATTATTCCATGAAGAAAGTGCAAAACCTCCGGATGAAATAGGCAAAACTCAGGAGGAAGTACATAAAGAAAGTAAAGAAAAAAAAGAAAAGGAAAGGATAGGGAGTTCCGCGCCGGACGAAAAAATTGATATGAGTAATTCGAATTTATTCAGAAAACCTGTTGTTCCTGAAAAACAAAAAGTTCAGGAAGTTTTTTTGAATGCCGGCGGCACGGCTGAAATGGCTGATACTTTTTTCAATAAATATGACAGCATTGGATGGTTTTTGAATGGATCACCAATAAAAAGTTTTGCATCACTGGTACCAAATTTTATAACAAATTGGAAAAAAAATGATATCGACAGAAAGACTGGCCAAAATAACACACATCGGGCAACTATTACCGGAACAGCTGCAGGCGCCGGTACCCTTTGAGATTGTGGACCTGACCGAAGAAGAGAAAGAACTTGCTTTGAAAGAAGCAATGGTAAAAAAACATGCAGTGCTGGAGGATCAGCGAAAGAAGAGACTGGCGCAGGAAAAAATGAATGATTGGCAGCGGCCGTGGACACCGAATGAACTCTATTCGTTCGCTCAAAAAAGAGCAACTGAGATAGTTCGTGGTGAAACAGGAAGACCAGACCTTGTATTTGAGCCATTGAAATATCAGCAGAATGCGATCACGGCTTTGTCGCTTTACTTCACTAATGCTCCTGAGTTTGAAGAACTAGCAGCGAATGAATACAACACCACCGGTTTAAAATTTTCACTTCAAAAAGGCCTTTGGTTGTGGAGTAATCCAGGTTGCGGAAAGACGTTGATGATGATCATGTTTAGCAGGAATAAAAGGCTTTGCTATCGTGTGGTTCAATGTCCTAAAATAGTTGCAGGCTATGTTAAGAGCGGGGACGATCATATTGCACATTACAGCAGGATCGTAAAACCAGAAGCAAAAAGCTTTGACAATTTCTTCCAGGAAGAAACCGGCATTTGCTATAATGATCTGGGAACTGAAACAATGCAGGCGAAGCATTACGGTACACCGATCAATGTAATGGAAAACATTCTACTTGATGCTTACGAGGCCCGGGTTCCATTCTTTCACCGGCATGTAACTACCAATCTCACATTTGACCAGATAAAAGAAAAGTATGGTGTGAGGATCACTGACCGGATAAAGCAATGTTTCAATGTGATTGAAATAAAAGGTGAAAGCGTAAGGGGTAAATATTAAAACATCATCATGCAAAACTGGACAGAAAAACAAATAAAGGGGTTACTCTTTGATAAAAAGATCAGGAGTTATAATGCTGCACAAAGAACGAAACCTGCCGGCACTCCAACTATTCCACAACCAAAATCAAAAGCAATTATCTGGCTTGATTGGAACCTGCAGTATTGGTGTAATGAAAAGGCACTGACGTTGGAAAAGGAATATAAGTTCTGTGACCGCGGATGGCGATTCGATTACTGCATACCTGCATTAAAAATTGCGATCGAGTATGAGGGAGGAATATTTATGGAAAAGAGCGGACACAATACTGCCAGGCATTATACAAAGGATTCTGATAAATATAACCGGGCTACAACATTGGGGTGGAAGGTGATCCGGGTTACTGCTTTGAACTACACAACTGTGTTGAAAACTTTAAATGAAATGATAGCATGAAAGAGCATCCAATTTTATTCAGTACAGATATGGTCATCGCAAAGCTTGAAGGCACGAAAACAAAGACCAGACGAATAATCAACCCTCAGCCGATCATTGATCAGGACAGTGGATTTGTTTTTGATGGCAAGCACAGAAAGCAATATGATATTCATAACTGGAAAGATCGGTTTATTGATGATTATAGCAGATGGATGCCGGGTGATCTTCTTTGGACAAGAGAAACATGGCGATGGATAGAAGGTGATTTGGGAAGCGGAGCTTATGATTTTAAAGCTGATAATAATGACTTCGGAAATATAAAATGGAAGCCGTCCATTTTCATGCCGAAGGAAGCAGCTAGGATCTGGGATGAAATATTAAGTATAAAGGTTGAGCGGTTGCATGAAATAACAGAAGAGGATGCAATTGCGGAGGGAATTGAAAGATCAATAAGCGGCAACGGAAGAATTGTTTGGAAGCACTATACAAAAGATAAGTACGGTCCTTCACCTGTGCATTCATATGAAACACTTTGGAGAAAAATAAACGGAGAAGAAAGCTGGAATGAAAATCCTTTTGTGTGGGTAATTCAATTCAAGGTATTGTCTACAACAGGAAAACCATCATGATCACAGCGCAAGGATATAGTAAGGATCCATCGATATTGCCGGAAGGTATTGCAGTCACCTGGGGAAAAGATCTGATCAAAGAGAAGGGAGGGCTACTCGCATTCATTCGTTATTTCGAAAAAGAAATGAATACCGAAGATGGCCGCTGGTTACAAAAATGCAAGAACGCTCCAAAGTATGATATAATTTATGTGTATGTGATTGTTTGCAACCAGGTAAGATATCGATTGGTATATGGTGGCTATGAAAAAGGACAAACGACAATTCATAATGGCGATGGTGTTTCATGGTCGAGCAAAGAAGTAATTACATGGCCACGCATCATTCTTGCTGGTCCTTTTGTAAAAGCACCGTTCAAAATAAAGCGATCAGGATTTCAGGGATTCAGATATACAACTAAACTTTTTTAAATGTCAAAGAACCGCGGCATCATATACGATTTAGGCGAAAACAGATGGGGCATTGCTTTAAACAAAGAGCAGCATGAAAACTTTTCCCGGTTCAATAGAGTTTACCTGCATGTATTCCTTGATGTTGAATGTACGAAGCCAGAGAAGGATCCTGCTAACGGGAAAAATTATGTAACACTCAAACATATTTCCAAAATAAAACCCATTGGGTTTGTTGATTAAAAAATTGCTATGCCAATTACAAACTATCGAAAAGCCTGGTTGGATTACAGAAGGACCAACGACTTTAAAAATTCAGACGAAGCGCTGAAAGCAAAAGGTATAAAAGCTTTTTACAGAAGAAACATTTTAATGTCTGCATTTGCCGCCGGATGGAATGCAACAGGAAAGAAAATTAAATTCATTTGATATGCCAATACTAAACTATACAACAAGTATCGATCCATGGAAAACAGTGAACGAGATTCAACAGATCATGAGCAAGCATAAAGTTTCTCATTTCTCAATTAAAAATGAAGGAACGAGACCAGTTGCCTTGTCTTTCACAATTGATTATAAAGGGATACCAATGAATTTTCTTTTACCATGTAACCACAAAGGAGTTTGGAATATTATTAAGAACGATAGTGATATACCAGGCAAACTTAGAAATGAGGAGCAGGCATTCAGAGTATCATGGCGCATCATAAAAGATTGGGTTGAGGCACAGTTGGCCATCGTTGATGCGGAGCTTGCACCATTGCCGGAAGTGTTTATGGCTTACTTGGTAATGAATACCAGCGGACGGACTTTATCAAAAATGATATTGGAAGGTGACGGAATGAAACTGCTCGGTAATTAAATTCCCACTTCCTCCCACTTTTATTGAAATATTACAAAATGTAGTATTTTATTTACATTTGATACGTCAACATGTGTCAGTAAAATAAACTCCAGTATGGCGAAAGCCCTCAAGCCTAACGCTAAGGAAACCAAGCGGAAAATAGATAAGATAGCCCTTGCCAAAAGAATTTCTGCTGTGCAGGATTGGATATTACAGGACCTCAGCACTACTGACATCATCATAAAATCAATAGCAAAGTGGAAGATAACGGACCGCCAAGCCTATCGTTACCTATGGGCAGCAAACAGATTTTTCCAGGAAAAAGATAAACTATCCATTGAAAGGAAAAAGGCTTATTACATGGCCCGGAAAAAGAAACTACTGCGTGACATGAACGCTGATGAAAAGAAAACCGCAGCAGGCGTGGTGGCCGCAAATCGTGTTCTTGACAGCATGTTAAAACTGGAAGGCATAACAACCGAGACATTAAAAGTAATAGGTGATCCTGATAACCCGATAACAACCGTTTCCTCAGTAATAACTCCTACTAATGTTGATTATAAAAAACTTCCGACCGAACTCCTTGAATTCATAGTAAAAAACAGAAAGGAAAAAAATGTATGATTCGCTGTTGTATATAGATGTGGATAAGGCAGCGGCCGAACTATGCCGTAGAAAATTTGCTCACTTTGTTAGAGAATTCTGGAGTGTTGTGGTAAAGGAAGAGTTGATATGGGAGCCGCACATGGATGTCTTGTGTAATGAAATTCAAAATGTATATGAGAGGGTTTTTCTTCGTCCTGATCCTACGGACCCTGCAAAAATGATCCGCCTTCCAAAGCTGTATGATCTGATCATAAATATTCCGCCCGGCTTATCTAAGTCAACCATAGTAACGATCATGGCGCCGGTATGGGGCTGGATAAATGATCCATCACTCCGAAATATCACAGGGAGTTATTCAGATGCATTGGCAACCGAGCATAGTGTAAAGTCAAGAGATATTATCAAGTCAGATAAATTCAGATTATATTTTCCAGGGATCGCCATCAAAAAAGACAAGGACCTTAAAACGAACTATGAAACAACAGCCGGGGGCCAGCGCTTTGCAACTTCTGTTGGTGGTACTGTTACTGGAGTGCACGCACACATCAAAACAATTGATGATCCTATAAATCCACAGCAGGCAGCAAGCCAGGCAGAGGTTAATACAGCTAATCAATGGATCAGCAAAACTCTTTCTACGAGAAATGTAGATAATGAAGTGACAGTACAGATACTGATCATGCAGCGGCTGGCGGTAAATGATCCAACAGGGTTTTTATTATCAAAGCAAAAAGAAAATGTTAGGTGGATCTGCTTACCTGGTGAGCTGGGTGATAATGTATCGCCTGCAGAATACCGGTCCATTTATGTAAACGGTTTACTCAGTCCATTGCGTCTGAGTCCTAAGTCTCTTGCAGAAAAAAGAATTGATCTTGGATCATCAGGCTACGCAGGTCAGATCAGTCAGCGACCGGCACCAGAAGGGGGTACGGTTTGGCAGAAGTGGTTCATTGAGGTTCCGGATGATATGTTTCCTGATATCAATAAAGCTTCTCAGGTTAGTAACGATTGGGACCTTGCATATACAAAAGAAGAAAAGAACTCCGCTTCTGCTTATTTCAAAACAGGGATCATTGCCAATAACATTTACATCTTTGATTTCAATTGGGCATGGAAAGAATTTCCGGAGCAGATAAAATGGATGAAGGAAATCGGTGATGCTCATTTTATTGAGAACAAAGGCCCGGGTAAATCTGCTAAGCAAACACTTAAAAAAAGTGGCGTGGTTGCTATTGAAGTAAAAGTAAATCGTGATAAGATAGCCAGGGCAAAGGATGCGGCACCAACAGCTGAAGCTGGTATGGTGTATATAAGAAAATCAATGGCGGATAGATTATACAATGATGCGAAGCAGGGAATTTTATTTTTCCCCAATGGTGAACATAATGATCTTGCGGATGCATTATCTCAAATGCTGGTGCGAAGAACAAAGAGAGGACTTGTTATGAGTAAGGATGCCGGCGTGGAAGAATATGATACTGATAGTGCAACCACCCAACCGAAAGTTAACCTGCTGGATTATGTGCAATAAAAAAGCTCCCGTAACTACCCAGGAGCTTTTCCCATTAAATTCAAATATTACACGACCAGCAAGAATACTGTTAAGACAAACTTAGTAAAAATTTACATTTTGTCAGAAAATAATAATTAGATTTGGCGGATAAAATCAATTTCACTATGTCTCACCAGATCCAGGATTCACTCCAGAAGATAAAGCAGGCACAGGTTGAAGTAAATAAAAATCTTTCCGAAACTGATTACCGCGGAAACCTTCTTGAGATCAATTCCCTCTTTCAACGATTAATTGCCCGCCTTGTTTTTATGGGTGCCGTAGAGAACCCCGAAGCTCCTGCAAAGGATACAAAGCTTAAACCGATGACAAGATTCATGGGCCGGGATGTGAAGCAGGATAAAACATCTGCTGCTGATCTTGATCCTACCGAACATCTGAAGCAACAGTATTTACAAAAGGTAAATAAGCTGTACGAGTCAATTCAATTCACGGCGCCAAGTATTATCCTCAACAGCTATACAATGACCGATGATATCATGGTGCTTCGAGGCGTGGCTAAGAAAGCCGGCGTGGAAGGTTATGAGAGTAAAGACTTGAACCAGGATTTTATTGAAGAAATACAATTTGCTATTGCTGCCAAAAAAGAAGAAGCCCAGCTTCAGAAAAACATTGATGATAAAAGTAAAGGCAAAGGAACGGAGATCACCGTAAACCAGGAGCATATTGACAACAGCAAATTCTTACAAAAAGAAAAAGTAAAACCGGGTGATAAAGTATTGCAACTGCCAGATGGGAAATTTAAACTATTAAAGCCCGAAGCGGTTTAATGCGGATCCTCGTCAACGATAAAGAAGTGGTTTTCCCCTCATCGCTGTCTGAATATAAACTCGGGCAGCGTATTGCTTTTCACCAGGAGCACGGCGTATTGCTTGACAAGATGCTTGAATCTATCCAGGCTATGGAAGATGAGATGCAGAAAGAATTGGAGATGGTGAATTACCAATTGGAAAAAATGTTCAGAACGTTTGCCTTCTTTGCCGGCTGCACCCTGGAAGCGGTAAAGGAAGATAAGTTCATTGATGATGTTTCAAATATTTATCACTCTTGTTTAGCAGTACTCTTTGAGGAAGAAAAGAACATGGACCTGCAGCGATCATTTGCCTGGAAAGATGAAGAATGGGTAATTGCTGCACCTGAATTAAAACATGGGGACCGCATGAAGTTTGGTGAGTTCATTGATGCCAAACAAACGGTAAAGGATATGGCGGACCTGGGCATGGGTAAATGGGAAGCGATGCTTCCAATCTGTGCAATTTACTTGCGCAAAAAAGATGAGCCGTATAAGCAGGAGTTTACGTATGAAGGCAGCGACCGGATGGAACTGATGAAGGAGTTGCCGATGAATATAGCCATGCAGGTAGGTTTTTTTTTGAGCAGCACAATGAATTTTTATATCAACACTTTGACGTCTTTAAAAAATCAAGAGCAAAAGGAGCTGGTGGCCATGTAAGGGAGCACTTTGACCGGTATGGTTGGATAAACTTTTTAAAGACAATAGCGGCAAGTAAGGTATTTGATATTCCGGGTGGTGGTAAGAACAGCATCGATTGTGCAAGAGACAGTGATTTGTTTGATGTGCTGATCTATGCATCGGAAGATAAAAATTTAAATGAAGCGCAGGCTTTGGATTATGAGAATGAATCGAAGAAAGCCGGCAGGAAGAATAAGTAATTACCGATTGCAAACCATATAAATATTACAACATGGAAAAAGTAACCAATCCGAATGAGTTGAGGAAATTAGTAATGGACCTTCAGGAACAAGCACAAGAAGAAAAAGGGGCTCGTTTTGAAAAGGAATTAGACAGCGAATTATTCCCAATCGAGATGGTTACACCGGAGTGGATAGAGTGTGCAATGAATGCCAGGAGAAAATCATCTCCACTTTCTCATCGTATCAGTCTTAAAGACTTTGCCAAGACAGTCAATTTCGGATGCCAGATAATACCAGATAAGCTATCAATTTTTCAATTCGGAATTTTATATAACTCTCTTGAGAATGTTACACAGGAGCAGTTAGGTTTAAATGATGCAGACTATGAAATTTTGTTACTAAGTGGATTGCCTGCATTAAACTGGTACCAAAAACGTGTTAAAGCAATAAGGGAAAAATTAGAAGCAGATGTTGATAAAGAGTTTGAAATGAAAAGAGCCGCATTGGTAGGATCAGCAGCAAAAAACGGCGGACTTAAAAGAGTAATCGGCGAAGCATGAAAAGTTATCCATTCATAAAAGATCTTTTTACCAACGTACTTAGTAAATCAAAGGCGATCAAAGGTCGTCTTTTTGTTTGCCCAAAGAATGGAACAGAGATCAATAGCGATGAGCTGGGTGCTATTATTAAAGACCTGGTGGTACCAGAGAGACTTGAAAAGAAATACCCACTTGCATTACTGATGCCACCGGTAAGCTTCGGACAATATACTGCCGCCAATGGCGAATGGGAGAAGTACCGGTTTATGATGTGCTTTTTAACGACCAGTTATTATTCAGGTACCAATCAAACGATGGTGCCGAATCCGAATACCAAAACATCTATGCATACTATACCGCAGGACTGGCATGATATGAAAAGATGTGCTGTTAATTTCATTACGGTGCTTAACCGTTTTATTAAAAGTGAGGGGTTGATAAATACATCTTTCAGGCTTGACCAGGAAAGGGATAAAGTGATCACTCCTATCTCTGAAATAGGAGCCAATGGAGTGAGTGGTGTAAGACTTGAATTTATGGCATCGGTATTTATTGGCTGTGAGCTGGAAGATTATGATGCGGAAGACATTTGTTCTATCGAAGTGCCGGCTGATGATAGTCATCCGGAGCATAAACTATAAACCCCCAGCCCCTAAAGGGGAGAAAAAATATGAGTTACGATTTTAACGATAAAGAAATTGAAAAACTAATGAGGCCCGGCTCATGTTTGGTTGCAATGGATGGCGGTCTAAAAATAAAGGCCCCGGATGTTGTAATGGCGGATATTTCTTTTCTGGATAAACCTGTAAACAAGTTGCTATTAACAACCGATGGAAAAGAAGTGCCTAAGGAACTATTAAAAAAAATGCAGGATTATGCTAGACTATTGCATAAAAAGTTTCCACATATGAAGCCTGACAGAGTTAAAAGAAAGGTTGCTGAACATTTTAAAATAAAGCTTGTATGAAATTAGAAAAAATGGCTGCATTGATCCCTGCAGAATACAGGAAAGAAATACTTGATCTTGAGATGATCGATAAAGCCATTCCGAATAATACCGATAACACCATGCATTACTTAGGGGTTATCTGGAAAAATTATATCGAACCTGATTTTGATCCTACCTGTAACCTGTGTTACTCAAGAGTGATCAACAATATGAAAAAACTAAAACCGGCGCTGGTAGAATTGGAAAAGCAAAGCCGGCTCATTAATAGTGCTTGATTTTTTAACCATATGAATAAATATTTATGAAATCATTCCAAAACAAACTGACAACAATTGAAATGCCATCCGAGAACGGAGCAACTCCGAAAGCTGAGTATGGAGATCTTATTTCAGTATTGATCAAAGCAGGCAAGCAGGGAGGATTTGATTACGGTGATATGGAAAACAGGATAGCGATCAGTAAGGCTATTGAAGCATCGAAAGCAAAAACAGGAGAAGAAGAGAGAGTAATTGAAATTGAAGATGCTCCATTTAAGTATTTGGTTGACCTGGTTAAGAATGCTAAGTGGCAATTCTGGCATGCAGATCTATTAATGCTTAAAGAAGATATACTGGCAGTAAAATGATCATAACATCTTTTATAATATCATTCATTGTAATAGCGATCCACCTGACATTCCAGGCTGGTGAAATATTTCAGTTTGTAAGCAGATGGGGTAAAAAGCATATTAAAGGGAAATGGCAAAAGCCCGTGTTCTCCTGCCCTATCTGTATGACCCCATGGTATGGCATCCCCGTTTATTTCATTGGACATTTTACATCATTACAACCATTCCAGGATATAAGAATCCAGGTTATTGCATTTGTAATGGTTATCAGCATCGGCATAACTACTGTGTATGTAAACGTTAAGCAAGTATGACAACTATTGCAGACATATACAAAGGCGCAGTTGTTTTGATCAACCAGGAGCTGAGAAAGGAAATGGTTGCACAGGGCCATCATCTTACCGGTGCAATGGAGGATTCGTTGGATTCGGAAATAAGTAAGAAAGCCAAGGCAGATATATTGGAAGGCTTTGCTGTTTACTATGCACAGTTTGTTAATGACGGGTTTCCGGCCAGGAGTGCATCGATGAAACAGTTTCCTTTTTTGTTGGAGTATTTTATTAAAAGAGGATTCCCTGTTGCAAGCAGTGGAGGTAATACAACAGCGGGGCAAATGGCTGCCATGACGATAAAAAAATGGATGAAAGAAGGGATGCCAACACAATCAAGTAAGGCATTTTCAAGGACCGGCAGCAGAACACAGATGATCGAGAATGCATTTGTAGGTGCAGAAAATAAGATCGATGAGTATATGACTAACGGGTTTGATTTTGTGGTCGAAGAAAGATTTCAAAAAGAAAAAAGCGAAACCATATGAAAAGGCTTCTATGTTTTTTTATAGGACACAAAATCGTTTGGTATGTGAAAAAGAATTTTCTTTTTGGAATAAAGTTGCGCAAGAAGTGTGAACGATGCGGAACACATTTTGGTGTTCCCGAATTTGAAAATCCACCGGCACCACCGGTTAAAAAAGATAACTAATGCCAATCGGATCCATCATACTACAACCTTCCGCCAACAGCATCAATGCTGCTTACCGTCCCGTGATCATCCGTGCATCGGCTACAAGGACCGATGCAGATCCACGGCCACCCGTTGTTTATTGCGATATCTATTTCAATGATGTGTTTTATAAGACACTTTCAAAGTCAAAAAACATCCTGCTGAATAATGATGATAGTGAATGGCAGTTCGATATTCAGGATGCGGCACAGGAATACCTGGGAAAATTTTTAGGAGAGAACGGAGAATCAACTGTTGTTGAAGCCACACCCATCATCACAAAAGCACTTTGCAAGCTTCGCAGCAGCGGGTATGACAGTAATGGTTTTATTGTGCAGGAGGATACAGCACCCGTGCAGGGAAACGGCGATGATGCACCTGTTGCCGGTACCGGTACATCAACGAATACTTTTTATATCGTCAACGCTACGCTGCAGCATGAGGATAACCAGGATCTTGCTGATCATCTTGACAGTTTTAAAAATGGTACATGGTCATCCAATACATGGCCACTCTCACATCGTCCCAATCATTATAAAATTTGTCCACAGGATAGTGATACGTTCCCGATCATTAATGGAGATGAAGTTGCTATTGCATCATTGGTATTACATTACATGCCATGTGGAGAAACAGAGTTTACAACAGTTGAAGAAAATCTTCCATGTACTCCTGTTACAATTGAAGGGTCACCTGCATTACCAAACGCAACCGTAGGTGTGCCGTACTCTTATTCATTTGAAGTGGCGGGCACAGGACCATTCGAGCTTGGCAGTGTAGTGAAACCAGCATGGATGACAATATCGATCAGTGGCACTACGGTAAGCTTTTCCGGTACACCAACAGGTGGAGATGTTGGTACCGATATCGCAGTTGGTTT
>Ga0193698_1000001_pt1 | contig 104904 bp, 67 predicted proteins | sample L3c1metaG_FD_165512 | JGI IMG/M metagenome (GOLD analysis project Ga0193698, IMG submission 165512) | Soil microbial communities from a riparian zone of the East river system, Colorado, United States - L3c1 | ecosystem: Environmental > Terrestrial > Soil > Riparian zone | place: USA: East... | reverse complement strand
TTATTTTTATTAGTATAATTTTTTACGTCAATATTTAACATCAAGTCACACAAATTAAATTAGTAGAGCTAAATTTACATCTGCTCCCTATCTAAGAAATAATCTATTTCTCAATTTACGGTAATTTTTTGGTTTATTTAAGACCTAATTATTCTTTTGATATCTTTGAAGTGTAGAAAGGGGATTACTTTACTCATTCGTAAACGAAATTTTAAGTTGTCCATTTCAAAAAGTCACAAAAAACGATAAACCTACCGTGATAGTATCTAGAGGTTAGATTCACGCTTGATATACTATCAGCACTTATCTATTATGTTTGTGGCTACCCAACTATGCGAACAGTAGTCCTTGTTTTCCTCCGCTTACTAGCACACGCTCCTCACGATGAATCTTTAGCAAGCTTTGATATGTTATATCAATTCCATAGCCATTATAGATCCTTAATATTTAACTAAAACATCTATTTAGTGTTTACTTAAGTATATAATATTCACTGAAACCTGATTCACTACTTCATACAGACATTTTCTTCCCTAATCGAAGTTTTAATTGTCCTTATTAATATATCCAACCTCTCTCTACTTTATGCCTAAAATACCAACGCCTAAGCCCTACAACGTAGAAATCCTAAACATATTCCACCCACAATTGGTACACTAGTGAAACACAGCCTATTGATCCTTTCGTACTAGAAGGTCTACCTCTTTTTACTATTCTTTCCTAATGAAGATAGGGCTATATCTAATCTACATAATTTTAATATTTTGTTGCACATTATATTTTTAAATATTATATAGATCATTGGTACTATATTTTAGTTATTATGAACAAATTAAAACTTTAATAACTAGACACGTATAGTCTCTGAAATTTTTATTTATATTTACTTGCTGATCATAAACATTATTTTATAAGATTTTAACTAGTTAACTTTATTATCTTTACTAGTACTCATATACTTTTGATTAGTTTTCAGCAAATAGTGTATTTTTAGTATGGCCCCTATATTTTAAGAAGAAATTTGCTTATCTCATTTATATCTTTAACTGGAATAACTAAAGAAAAATAAAAGAGAAATTTTGCAAATAACTAAATAATTGTCTATTACAACCTCACGGTTCTTTAATATTTAATTTTACCATACTGACTTCACATAGCTACCCAAAATAACCTAACAAATTAACATACAATTTAAACTTAATCTATAGTTAATATTTATTTATATTGGGTAAATATTGGACTATATCATTCCTTTATTAACAAAATATAAAAAATTAAAGGATTCTACGTATAGTCTCTAAGGTTAATAATTATAATTTTAACCAGCTAGTCATAAAATATTTTTACAAACAAATTTTAACTTATAAATTTAAGTATTGTCTATTAATTAATTTTCCAGCTTAAAGTAAATTTTGACGACGCAAGTCAATTTCATTTTTTATCTTATATATATATATTTATATAATTTTATAATTATATTCTATCTTTATTTTTATTTATAAAAAAAAATGCTCTTATAACTTAAATTTTACTTATCCGTGTTATCCGTAAGAGCCTTATCTAAATTCCTCGCGCTACGCTGCTTCGCTGCGGGTTCGCTGCTTCGCAGAGGGGGTTAAAATATATGTTAAATTTTAGTTGTTTGAGTTTGTAAAATATACCACAAAACAATTAGAATTAGAATTAGATTTAGATTTTTTTTTTAATTGTAATCGCCTAATTTTTTTTTTTTTAGAAAAAGTTAAACTGCATACAAAGCTAGTTAGGCATCCGCGCTTATGTTTTATGATTCTAATTTAATCAATTAAATTGTAAAAATGAAATAGATATAATTAAGAAAAATAAATAGAGGATAATAACACAACTGTTAATAAATTTAAAATTATAAACCTATTCTATAAAGCATACTAGGGATCATATGATCTTTAACCAATTCTTGCAATTTAAATAATTGAGAAGTTCTAACTACTAATATGTATTGTTCTTTACGAACGTGTTCAAGTCTACTTTCAATACCGAATTTATTATAAAAAACAGTAGATAGTAATTCTACTTCTTCTTTGGTGAAAGAATGAGTACTTAATCTAAAAACCTTTCTAATAGTATTATAGTTACCATCACCCATTATAAAATAAGCTAAAGAAAGAGGAGTTAATAGTTCTTCAATATTAGCAGGAAGAATTTTAACAAATTTACCATTATCTGAAGGTGTATAAAATAGAGTATGATAAAAATTAAAAATAGGTAAACATTTAGAAACAAGAGTAATTCTTTTGTAAAAAGGTGAACCTTTTCCACTTTGAACACTACTTTCTCTAAAACCTTTCGGTGTTCAATAACCTTGGAATAATTCAAAAATGTTATTAGCAAAAGGTCTACATTTCTCAGCAAAAGTTATAGTTAAATAACCATTATATCAATGTTTAGATACTTTAGATTTAGACATAATTCTTCCTAAATGTCCATCACCTAAAATAATTCCAATTAATATTTCAAGTTGGATTTGTGTAAATTTCATATTTAAAATTAAATATATAAGGCCATAATGTCTCAGATAATATAAGGTGAATTGGAAATTCTAAACCAAATATTTTGAGTTTTTAAATGACCATCTCTGCCTGATTTTTAATTAAAAAACCAAACAATAGTTACAAAAAAATAAAAATATTTTTTAACAACCATAATGAGATGTTGAGGGTATCTAATAGAAGTACAAATATTGTATAAACATAATACAAGTACAAGTAAAACTTTTAGAGAAATGTAAATTATAAGAGATAAAGAATTTAAAAAATAAATAATAGATAAAAAAATAAATAGATAAAAATGATGGATTTTATTTCATACGTCGTATTAAACCCAACTCGCGTAGGCTTTTAATCGGCGAACAGCCGAACCCTTCCAAGGTTTTACTCCCAGAGGATAGCCTGAGTCGACATCGAGGTGTCAAGCATCCAAGACAATGTGTACTCTCTCCGGATATTAACCTGTTCAATTAAATTAATTCAAGGCCATTTAAACCTTTACTTCCACTTTGCACAAAGTGGTTTAGACTATGTCTTCATTTTTAAAAATTTAACTTTTTTTTTATTTTTAACAAAAACAAATCTATAAGAAAGTTAAGTATGATGATACAGGAAAGGTAGGGGGTTATATTTTATTTTAGACAGAAAGAATGATTGTAAACTAAGTTAATAATTAACTAAAGGAATAACTAACAAAAATAGTTATCAAACCTTTAATAGTTTACTTTTATCAGAAATAATTTTAAGGTAATTTATATCGCATATTAGATAAAATATAAGGATCAATTAAGGATTTAAATAAAAAATAGCTAACAGATTTTATAACAATAACTTTTTTACCTTTATTAGAACGAACTTCACAATCTAAATTAAATTTATCTATTAATTCTTTAGACATATTTTCTACCTCTATATCTGTAAAACTTTGAGTATTAAGAACAATACTTTTGTTTTTTGAATGAATATTATAATCTAATTTACCTCCATCGTCCATAAACCAATAAGCTAATCCTCTTGGTGTTAGGTAATTCTTAATTAAAAATGTGGGTACAGTTTTTTTATTATTTGCTATAAATAATTCTGCTAATTTATTAAACGCTGTATGACTTATAGTCTGAAATCCTCAAGTGATTACTTCATTACCTTTAGGACTTTTTCTTACTTTTTTATGAGGATTAGATAAAACTCACTCATCAAAAAGTTTAAAAACATGATCTATGTAAGGTTTCTGTCGATCACTTCATTCAAATTTTAGTCTATATGTTTTTCCGTTATTATCTGTATTTAGACTACCATCTCCTAATACTAATCCTATTGCAGATTCTAATTGTATTGGACTTAAAGAAGTTAAAGATTTTTTATATTCTCTAAGTTTATTACTATTAGGACCTATACCTATTAGTGATTTTTTATCTATATTTGACATGATTATTATACTTTAGTGTATTTCCTTAGGGAACTTGTTATGAATGTTAAATTTTATTATAAAATAATTTTTAAAAATGATGGGCGCTCGTGGAAAGATTATTGTAATTTTTTTTTTTCTCAGTTTTGATTTTTAAGCAAAATGATTGTTTATTACTACTCACTTTCTAGTCGTTGAACGTCCTTAGTTCATAAAATAATTTATAGTGTTAAATATTTTATGATTTAAGTTTCGCTGCAAATCAACTTTATTTATTTAGATTTTTATGTTTAGGACTTATTACGCCTCCGTAGGAGCCCTAATAAGTTAAAGTCTTTTTTGCAATTCACCCATTTTATTACTTCCTTTTCACAAAGAAAGAGGACTTTTAGTTAATAATTATCCCTAGCGTAACTTTTATCTATTGTGCCCCTACATTTCCATACATTATAGGGGGATCACTATGCCCTGGTTACCCATCTGAACGACTTATAAGTCTCTCAGTTAAGCATGCTTGCCCCATTACGGCCTGCGTAACCTTAAACTGGTTAATTGATTTCCTTTCATTTTCTAGCATACCTTCTTTCTGAATTGTATTATTTATTTTGTTGCAATACTAAAGAAATAGTATTAATTGATATTTTGTATGTTCACTCTCCTTAAAAAAATTAAGGCTAAATCTTTCAGTTTTTTTAAATAAAAATATTATAGAATTAAATTCTAAGTTATAAAAATGAAATACACAAAAAGATGTGAAATTATTTAATATATTTGGATGTACTTTGTTACTCTATTAAAGACGACCGCCCCAGTCAAACTGCCAATTAGTCAACTGTCCCTTTTTTCATTTAGAAATATAAGGTTAACATCGACCCAACTAAAGCTTTAAGGTATTCCACTATTTGTACTTCGACTTCCCTATTCACTATTAGCTACAGTTGTTCTAGATCAACGTGATGACTAACTACAGTAGAAGTTGCTAGGGTCTGTTGAGGCCAAATAATATTTTACAATATTAAATCCTCTAAGAACTGTACGTGCCACTTTCATGGCATACAGCTCAAGCATTAATTTTTTTTTTTTTACTTTAGTCAATACTTTTTTAAAGTTTATATTACTTAAATTAGAACAATATAAACAATATAACATTAATATAAATTAAAGAAATTTACTCTTTTGTATCCGGACTACGAGTTGAATTCATGTTAGAAATAATTTTTTTCATTAATTCTAATCCTTCAATAGTATTATGAGAACCATTATTTTTTAATTCAACTATTTTTTTTCAATCTAAATAATCTAAATGTTTTCTGTTTAACATAGAATAATTATCTACAAAATTAATGATAGCTTTAGTATCTCTATATATATATCTGTTAACGGATCTTGAATTTTTACATTCAATAATGTCACAAACATTATATTTAGGTTTTATATATCCACCACCAAAAAATTTTTTAATAGCTAATAATATTATAACGTCATGACTATTTTGAGCTATTTCTAATGAAGAATCACAACGCTGATAAGGTTTACCTCTACTATCTATTGTTTGTTTAGGTAAATAATTATAAAATGTAGCTTCTCCAGCTAAAAAAGTTTGAACTCACTCTGCCGGTAAATTTTTAGTGATTTCTCCATTATTTGTTAAACCTAATGAATTTTTACAAAAATTATACTTATCTTCAAAAGATCGTTCCTTATTCATATTTCCGATTATAGATTTAATTTCTATTAATCCTTTTGATGTTAAATGTTCCTTTTTGTTTATTTTTGTTGCAATAAGTTTTCAATCATTAAAATTTAAAAACTTAGAAGTTAAACAAGGATATAAATCAAAATGAGGAATAATAATTTCTAATATATCCTTTATTGATGATACTCTAAATTTTTTTGTAGCTGTTTTTTTATTATCAATTACTACACTTCCACAACCAAAATAATCTGTTAATTTATGTAATATTTTTTCTGAGTCTTCTTTTTGAGTCACTTTAAACTCTAATTTTACACTAGATCCAGAAGGTTAACATGTAAAAGATCCTTCACCATCTACTAACCCTGTTACTTGTCAAGGAGTTAATTTATCATTATTCATAGATTTATTAATATTATTGTTTGAAATTGTTAAATTCAATAAACTAAGGCTATTATTAGTAAAACTAATAGGTCGCTTATTGTTTACAAGTGATTTTTTCAATTTATTTAGTTTATTTTTTTTAGTACTTAATAATATACTTGCACTAAAAAGTTCTCTATATTTTATTAATTTTAATTTATTAGATAATTTAATGTTACGAAGTAAAGTTTTTGTGTTTTTCATTTTTTAATTGTATGTGTATAATTTATAAAATTTTATTTAATATGAAAGGAACAACAAAATATATTAAAACAGGAATCTTTTGCTCAAGATTAAAAGGAGTCGAAATAGGTATTCTTAAGCCCTGACCCGAAGGTGAGGGAGGAAGTATTTTTTTTCTTTGTATTTAATAGTATTGAAAATCTAATATTTTCAATTAAAAAAAAATATTATAAACTATTTTCAATGATATTAACTAAAACTATTTTATTTAATAAATTTATATTACTTATTCTAAATAAGTATTTTATGATTTGTAAAGATGAGTCTTTTTATTGAAATTTTATAAATCAAAAAGAAAAACAGAGGACGCGACTACGGAGATCTTAAAAAAAGTAGTGTTAACTAAGTAAAATATAAAATATAACACCAATTCAAAGTCAGCATCTTTTCAGATTAGTTAAATTTAACTTATTCTTATCATTACAATAAGACATTTGCTTTTTTGAATTTCCTTTACCCACTAATAGTTATATCACTTCTCAATGATACCTCCAAATTAAATTGGTTATTATTGGGCTTACCTAGTTTCTATAAAAATACCTTAATGAATTACTTAGGACTCCGCTATACATAAAAAGATTTAAGACCCATTAAGAAAAACACGGGAAGATTTTTCTACATCAAAAATTATGCTTAATAACACGAATTCACATTAAGTTGTCCTTATAATTCTAGCTCCATATAATTATTATTTATATGACAGGCTTCATGCTTTAAAGTTACCTGTAACGCATGCTGTTTGAGCTCAGATAATGGATTATCAGGTGGATTTTCACCACATTATTTGTATAAACTTTTCTAGTCGCAATTTAATTTTTTTTTTGTTCCGCTCCGCGGTCTGATGAATTTAATTTTCCCGTCCCCCATCAGGTAACCCGCATCTGCACGGGTAATTCAATTTCACTGAGCAAGTTGTAGAGACAGTGAAGCCATCGTTAACAAGTAAAGAATAAACGTAAATTTTTGCGTAGTGCGTAGTGCGTAGTGCGTAGCGCTGCACTTTCTTTTTATAATTGGGGTTACGGAGCTCAGAGCAAATTTTACAATTGTATTCTAAACTGGACTATATCTTAACTAATTTAATATATTAGCTTTAATCCGTGTAGTCTCTAAGCATAAAATTTTTATAAATTAAAAAATTGTTTTTTAGCTGTTGATTTACTAAAATATAAATGTTTAGACTTAATAAATTTAATTAAGTAATTTATACCTTTAAAGTACTTCCAACAAATAGGATTTTTTTACAATAACATAACTTTGTTTTTTTTCTCTATTAATATCGTAAAAAAAATTACTCTAGCTTATTGTTATAATTTTTTATAAATTCTAATGAAAGAATTAAAAAAGCAAGGGCTTTCTCGAAGTAAGATAGTCTTAGTTAAATTGAATAGGGCTAAAGCTAAAGATTAAATTAAATTTTTTATATGGAGTTCTGAGTTCTGCATATTTATTAATTGTTGCTTCTGCCATTTTAAATTCTTTTTTAACTTGAGCTAAATTATCAAAAGGACTAGAAGCATAAGATTTACCATCTAAATAATAAACATAAACTTTTTTAGAATTAGGCTGTTTAGTATTATGAGCTAATTTATTTTCAATAGAAATAATAAATTTATCTAATTCAGATTGATTTAGTGGAGTATAACTAATAATCAATTTTTTAGTATTAACTCTATTTAATAATAATACTGGTTTTGATTCAGATTTTTTTAATTGTCTTGATATTACTAATCTATTTATATTATTTACTGCAGCTACTTCAGATATTTAAGAATAAACCTTAAAATTACTTCCATCCTCATTATAAACATACATTCTTTTGCTTACTTTACTATTTTTTATCATTAATTTTCTAGTCTTTAGTGTATGAGAAGAACCTAATCTACTTCCTGCTATTTTTTGAATGTTATATTCCGGTTTGATAGTATCTAAATAATGTTGTTCTCTTTCTAAAATTATTTTTTTCTGTTCTTTTTTAGTTAAGTTAATATCCAATTCAATAAACTCTAATATTTTAATCCCAAAATTTTTATAACCATATTTCAAAAGAGCTCGTGCGATTTTACTATTGAAACTAATTATATCTCTGTTTAAAGATGCAGGACTTAAATATATAGATAATCTTCTGTACAAATTATTTGAACTTCCGATATATGTTTTATTATTTTTTAAATTAACTAATTGATAAATTCCAGCTTTTTTTTTAATTTGAAGAGCCAATGTTGATCGTGCTTGTACTAGATTTTTATATAAATTTTTTGTGTTTTTCATTAGTAAGTTTTGTTATTGATTGCCTAACATTATGACTCAACTAATACCATTTTATTTTTTAAATCAGTTATCTTTTTCTTTCTTAACGTTATTAACAATGATTTATATTTTTTTCTAAATTTATTTATCTTTATTTTACATTTCAACAAGTTGTAAAATGGTTTGCTTAATCAAACATAACATTATTTAAAATTTTCAGTGACCTTTAATAACTAATTATAAATTAATTTTATTTACGATTATAAGATTAAAAAAAAAAGGGCACTTATTATTGATACCAGACCACATTTAATGGCCAATTTATTTTGCTACCTTTGGATCCTCATAGTTAAGACCGCTATTAACCAGACGTTTAATCGGTAACAGTTTCCTGTCACCTTTTTTTAGTTGATGGCATTGGGCAAATTTCAATCGCTATACTATCATTTACATGATTGCAGCGATTTGTGTTTTTAGTAAACAGTCGGGGCTTCCGATTTTATGTTACCTATAAGTTTTACATTTTCGAGGAAAAAAAAAATAAAAATTGTATCTCATAGGTTCCTCTTGTCGTCTAACTTATGAGGAGTTTTTGCCGAGTTCCTTAACAACTTTTAGCTCTGCGCCTTAGTATTCTCTACCTACGAACCTGTGTCGGCTTTGGGTACGGTAGTAACGATATTTTTAAGAATATAAAATTTTAAATAACCATTATTCACGTGATTATTTAAAATTTTTGTGAGGATGATAATAATAAGTATCCTGATTTGTTTAAATTCTTTTAGTGCAATAAGCTAAATCTATTCATATTAGGGTTTCATTTAATATCACTTTTGATAAATTATTAACTGTTATCTATAAAAATAAAAAATAAACTATTTAAAAAATAGTAAACAATAAGCTTAATATAGCTAAAATTCTCATTAATAATTAAAAACCTCATTTACAATTTCTTGAACTCTTACATCTTACTTAAACATTTGCTGTCTTTTTTTTTACTACTTATTTTATTTTTAAGTTTAATTATTTATAATCATATACTCTAAAGTCTTATCACTTTTCATTTTTTATTAAAAAAATATAAGCATTAAATTGTGTAAAATCACAATTAAACAGGTCATTAGTTTACATTAAATAATAAAAATTACATTTAAAATTTAAATAAGAGATATCGTTTTGTCATTATTTTCAAGTTCCATTTATTATACTATTAGATTAAAATAATATAATTTTCCAACATTGGACTTTCTGACATAATTTCATCGGCCAAAACAGTGGTTTTGGTCCTTAGAGGCCGCGCTTATATAAGGAGGTCTAACCTTTCACTTACAACCCTTTCGTATTCGGCGAGAATGATTATTGACATTCTTTTCGTTACTCATGTCAGCATTATCTCTTCAGTTAACTATAAACAATGAAACACTGTTTAATTTTGGTATTGACTGAATGTGCTACTACCTTAATTAAGAATCAAAAACAATTTTATTTTTGTATATTCAAATTTTTATTTTATCGTTATTCTTTGTTGTTTTATCGTTATTTATTATTTTGTTTATTTGTTTGTTTGTTTTTTTTAATATTATTGTTTATATTTTATTCTTAACCAACACTATATCGGTTGATTATTTAAGACCCGTTAAATTTTCAGTGCTACAATCCGAAAGGCTGATGCGTTGTTACACGATCTCTCAACGTAGCGACTACCAGGCTCACGTTACAGCTGTATTCATTTTGCTACATCCTTAATTTCACTTAATAACCATTAGGGACCTGGATAAGTGTTCTCGGCTGTTTCCGTCTTGACTACCCAACTTAGCTTGAGCAGTCTGAATGTCTATTATTAATTGTATGTAATTCCGAGATTCGCTTCCATTGGTAAGGTTTTCAAGGCCCCCGCAACCTAAACGCCTATTAAATTTTAAATGAATATAAATATTCAATATTTAATACTTGTTGGGAATTACCGTGCTGTACCTCCATAAATCTAAAATAGACGTCATACTTAAATATGTTTCGATAGCAAACCAGCTAGCACGAGGTTAGATTGGCATTTCACCACTTTCCTAAGCTCTTCGGAGAATAATGCAACATTCACCCGTTCGATCTATTATCATCTGGCCTAGGAAAGATCACCTCGCTTCGGGTCTAATAGAAGTAACTTATCCAATATTATCAACATAATACAGTCGCTTTCGCTAGGGCTTATAACCTTGCTACTCCTATTAACTTGCTGCATTTGATACCAATATTTTCATATTGGATTAGACTATACCTTCAACTCAAAAAAAATGTTAGGTTGTGAGTATGAGAATCTAAACTATTTTTTTTTTATATCTAAGTAAAATTTAAAAATACTAAGATTAAAAAAATTTAATATTTTTATAATTAATAAATTTTATTCATTATTAACTATTTTCAATTTCAAATTTATAATAAAAATGACTTATTAAATAAGGTTTAACTAATTTTAATAAATCATCTTTAGAACTACTAAATATATATAATCTATAACCGTTTGTATGTTTATGAATACCACAATCTAAATGAAAATTTTCTTTAAATAAATTTTTTAAAATTAAATTTTCATTTAAAGAAAAGGATTCAGTACATAAATAAAATCCATTTTTAAATTTATAACCATCATCCATAATTCAATATGCTAAACTTCTAGCTGTTAATATGTTTGCTATATTTAAAGGTAAAATTTTTATACCTTCTGAATTATAAAATAATAATCTAAACTTATTAAAACAAGGTAAACTTAAACTTCAAAATTTTATTGAGCTATAAATTTTATTTTTATTAGGTCTACTATCGAATGATGAATTTGTTTTAGGTGCTGAACCACAGTAAATTTTAAATAAAGAATATAAATGATCAATATAGGCTTTATTTTTAATTGATTGTTTAAATTGTATTCTTGTATTTGAATTTGCATTTTTTCTCTCCGCATGTATATCACCTAACATTAGACCATATAAAATTTCTTCTAATTCAGAAGTTAAATTTAAATGACTTTTTGCTGATGTTCTATAAAGGCGAATTAGAATATGCTTATTTTGATTTTTTTTCATTTTTAATTTTTATTTTGATTTTATTTTTTTTTTTGTTGGCCAGAAAAATATTACTTTCAAATTTTTAAAATAAAGTAATAAATAGCAATAAAGATGAAGTGTTTTAGTTTTCAAGTTAATAACTTGATAATAACTTAACATTTTTAGGGTAGACAAAAATTTATTAATATATATGATATAAATATAAAATAGTTTATCCTTAGGATATGTTTCCATATTTTAAGATTTTTCTATAATTTAGACCTTGATTTTTTGGAATATTTGAGTGCTGACGTTTTACCGATATTATTTTATCAGTCTCTTCTTTCGAATCAGTCGTTACAGGGCTAATAAAAAGGAGTAATTTCAAACTTATGATTAAAAAAAATTTAAAAAACTCTATCCACTTTTGTAATATATAAAATGGATTTTAGAAAAATATATATTCTTCTTGATTCCTTCGATTTATAGCTTCCCACGGTATTCCCATAAATTAAAATAATTCTTAGGGTTCACCGTTGGCACGTAATTTGTGTTATTTCGTACCGACCCTTATTGGGTCATGAGTCAGTTTTAAATGGGCAAGCAATTCACCCATTATGCAAAAGGTACGTTGTCATTTTTATCATCACTTGTTCAAAAATTTCCAACTGCTTATAGAGTTACTAATTCATGCCTATTTCACTTGCTCTTACTCAAGCTTTCTAATTTCAAACTTTTCCTTCACAGTACTTTTCACTATCGCTAAATTTATTATACTTAGCCTTAGAGGATGGTTCCCCTATATTCCAACAAGTTTACACTCGTCGTACTTATTTTTATTATTCTTAACGTGAATAAGATAATTAAAGATTTTTAATCTTATTACTTGACAATTATTATAAAAAAATATTATTATTATTTATTACTTTACGGGAATTAATTAAACCCTCTCAGCACCCAATTATAGGCTTAGACTATCATTTTTTTTTAGATAGTTGACTTCTTCTACTCTATTTACACTTGCGAGTATTCTAGACTTAACAGAGGTTGTTGCATTAGAAGTCCTTCAAGTAAAGAAATAATTTTTAGGCTAATCCGATTTCACTCACCATTACTTTCGGAGTCTCGGTTGATTTCCTTTTCCTTTCCCTAATGAAATGTTTTACTTCGGGAAGTGATAATATAAAGGTTTCCCTTAGGATCGCCATACTGTCACAATACTAAATCAGAAGAAATAAATTCAATTATAACAATCTTTCTTAATAAGTATGGCCTTTGGCTTCTATAACCTCCTTTTTAATAAATTTGCTTTTGTAATCCTTAATAACCCCTTTGAATACTATACTGCTATATTTTATTTTACAAAACATTTAATTATTATGTAATTATTTGTTTGTTTTTTATTTTTATAAATTTGATGTTAAAACAATATTGTCATCGATACTTTTATATTTTATAAAATTACAAGTCCTCACTTTTGTAGTATTTCAATATATATATATTTATTATTTATACTTATATAACTATAACTTTTTTTTAATAGTATTACTTTTAATTTTTCCATATAAATCTTCATTGATTTACAATATTTATTTTGTATACTTAATATTAATATTTGTTTAATACTTTTTTAATCTATTATTTTATAATTACAAATTTTCTAAATTTAAAAGAGGTAAGATTAGTTTAATTGGCAAAATGTCGTGTTGTGGCTACGTTGTTCAGAGTTCAAGTCTCTGATTTTACCCTTTTTCATTTCAAATAAATGCTAAATTAATTTATAAAAAAAAAGAACAATTAATTTATATCTGTTTATACTTCTAATTTTTTGGAGTTTTTAATTAAGTTTAGTAATAAATATTTATTCATTTTAATTTACCCTTCTAAAAAAGAAAAGCTAGATTAATAGTCCCCCAATAAAGTTATAAAAATTGTAATTTATATATATTAAATTAATAAAAAAAAAAGTGCATACAAAATTAATTATAAATTATTTCTTAGTTCTTTATATAATAATCTAATTATATTTAGCTAATAAAAATTTTATTATATTGGTTGTAAATAAAAAAAAAGTAATAAATTATTATATCTTTAAATTATCTGTATCTTTAATCATTATTAATAGACCATATTTTACCTAAAATCTATTTTATTATTTTACTATTTTACTATCTTACTATTTAAAATAAGTATTTATTAAATATATAGTATATAAGTATTTTATTTAATTTTTAATTTTATAAGTATGAAATAAGTAGATTATATAATATATTAGTAGCTATTCATATATGAAATTATAATTTAATTTTTATTTAATTTTAAGTTTATTAAACTCACCTAGTTTTCCTAAACAAAACAAATAAAATTTTATATTCAAAAAGTATTAATCCATGCGAAGCATTTGCATACGAAGCATTAAATATATTTTTATAATCCGGTAATACCAATTTAATGAATATTTAAAACAATTGCTTTTTTTTTTAGCTAAAAAAATAGAAAGATAAAAATGAATAAATATTTAATATATAAGAAATATTAATACAAAAAGATGTAAATAATTACTACAATAGCAACAACCTTCACCAAATTGCAGATTTCAATTAAATATTATAAAGTTCATAGTAAAATTAAATAATTTATTAATAAGAAAAAAAGATTAAAAATTGCTATTAGATTATCTTTTTATATACCGATAAAAGGAATTGAACCTTTGTTTTACCGTCATGAGTGGTATGTTTTAGCCAATTAAACTATATCAGTTGAAAAATAAATAATATAAATTTTAATTTTAATTTTAATATATTTATATTAGTATTTTTAGAAAAAAAAAGAATTAAAAAAAAAGAGCAATATTTTTTAAATAAAAAATTTATAAATCTATTTTTTAGAGTGCGTAGTGCTTAGCTAATAAATTGAATTTTTACACTGTTTACTTGCCATTCATTCTTTAAGAATTACAATAATTTTGTTTAGATTAAATATAATTAAAGTCAAAATATTTTCTATATAAAAATAATAATGATTTAAATTTTTAGAAAAAAAAATAAGAGTGCGTAGCAGAGTTAGATTTAGTATCTATAGGACAAATTTTGTAATTAATACTATTTACAAGCGCTTCGTTAGCAGAACGATAAAAATAAAATTTAATAGTATTTACTGAATTTTTTATAAATTGTTAATAGGTCATATAAAGGATAATATTAAAACTGTTTAATGTTTAAATTTTACAACATAACTCAAGTGTTAGATAAATTTATTTTTTTTAGTTAAAATTTTCTTTTTATTTACCACAAATTATTTTGTTTATAACAATATATATCTAGAATAATTATAATTTTATTTATAAATATTTGTAAACCTTGAACCTTTCCTCAATTTAAACTTTTCAACTTAATAAATAATTATTTCCAAACTAAATTTAACCAGATATCTTTGAATATCTTATTATTTGGAGAAGAAAGAATTAAAAAATTAAATAAAGAATAAATTCCAGTATTAGATATCTTAACTCTCTTTTACTTTTTATTTTATAAATATTCTATCAATAGCTATTGTAAAACAAAATTTTTTGTTTTTTAATCACTAAATAAAAAAAGTATATAAAATTTAAGTCACTAATAATATTGTATTATTATTATTAAATAAGAATTTTTATTTTAAATTTGTAATTTATTTAAACAGATTTAAATATAAAAAGGGGGGTAGCGCTTCACGCTCTCTCATTCCTATAAGGGCTATACGAAAGCAGGGCTTACTTTATTTGTTTAAAGAGAAAAATAAATTTGTTTTTTTTATTCCCGATCAAGCATATAAAAAAGAAAATATTATAATAAATAGTAAAAATGAAAAACCAATTAACGATTCTACTATAATATAAAAAATACTTGTGGTCTTATAGTATAAAATAAATCTTTGTAAACGAGAATACTTAATTTCGTATTTACCATGTAAAATAAAATTGTAAGAAGCAAAATAAATACATTTAATAAAGATAATAAAGAAATAAGTGATAAAATAAAAATACTAAATGAAAACTGTATTAGAATAGAATGAGTGTCGTTTATATTAAGATCTAAGAATAATAGAATAAAAGGTAAAATAAAAGATTTTTTAGTTGAATTAGAGTTGCTGTTATTATAATCATTGTTATTATTAGAACTTGATTCACTAGGTTTAGCACTCTTTATATGATACTAATATTTATAATACAGAAGCCCCAGCTGCTCCAGTAATAACTTTGTGTACAGATCTAGTAATTTACTTTCTCCTCTACTTGCTGCTAAATAAATGTAAGCAATAAGTCCTGTAATAAAAATAAAATCTTCAGTTTTACTAAATATAGAATATATATATAATATTAAATAAAATATATAAAAACAAAAATCAAAAAATCTGAAATATAGTTTAGTGATAATATAATAAAAATATATTAAAAATTTATAGAAATGGGCGCTTCGGCTACGCAGTCGTAGCTAATATAAAGTAAAATTGTTCAAATAAAGGTGCGTTGAAACCTAATAAACTAGTAATTTTAAATTGTTCTAAAGATGAATTAATAAAAAATTGGTTAATATTATTGTTAAATTATGTAAACATTTTTAATTAAACTGTTATACTGTGTTCTGTTTCCTGGTCATTAACTATAATTAAAATAAAAAATTTATAGATAATATATTGTAATAATTAAAATTAATAAAATTCTCTCAACTCACTTATTTTTACTTTTAGAGTTTATAAATTATAAAATTTTATATTAAAACACATTGGATTTTTTTATAAATTAAAACTTTAAATTATTTGTATTTTGAAAAAAAAGGAGGGTTAAATTGTAATAAAAAAAAAGTTAAAAAATCTATTCTGTAGCTACATCCATTAATGTATTTTCTGCCAAACCAATAACAGGAACTAAAAATAGGAATCATACAAAGTAGAATGTTGTAGAAACTTGACCTATTTCTACGTAAGGTGTTGTAGGGTGTTCAGTACCTATTCACAGTAAAATGAAGAAGTTAACAACAAAAAATCAGAAAGCTACTTTCATTGCAGGTCTAAATTGATTTCCTCTTACTCTAGATAAATCAACAACTGGTAAAATTAATAGTATTAGTAAACTTCCAAACATAGCAATCACACCAATTCGAAAAAAAAAGTTAGCAATAAAAAAAAAGGAGTGCGTAGCGCTACAACTTTTTAAGTTAATCTACCCAAGATTGAATAGCTTGATCCACCCTAATTATCTTAAATTAAATAACAAGCCTGCGGAGCCTGGCCCTTCTGCGTAGCAGCGAAGCAGCGTAGCCCTTAATGTAGAGGAAGCGTAGCGCTGCTTCGCGTATCCGAGCGCGAGAAATTTAAAAAATTCTTGTTTTTTTCTGATTTTATCTTTAAAGGGAAGTTGTTTGACCTTTATTCTCTACGTATAATCGATGAAATATAAATATTTATTTGCTAGTTGACTTCTAAAATTTTAGATTTTAACTGTTTAATTATAACAAATACAGTACTTAATTTTGTAAGGTTTTCAAGCATAAAGTAGATTTTATACAAACCGCTGGTATATTCAATTTGTTAGGAATTGATCTTAAAATCGCATAGTAAGGTAATAAATCATAAAAATAGTTCTTTTTTTTTTATATTACAAAAAGGAGTATATAAGGTAATACAATTTATTCTATAATCTTAATTTAAGCTTTATTTAGGTATATTCTAGCTTAAATTTTAAATCGAATTCTAAATCCAAATCTAAATCCTACCTGTATAGTCTATTATACATTGTAGACTTTAACTTATACTGAAACATAAAAAATAAAAAATAATCAAAGGCGAAAAATCATAATTCAAATTTGTAAACATAAAAACTTTTTTTTTATCATTACCTTTTATTCAATTTACCTAATTATAAAATATTTAATGTTTATTAATACTATTATTATTTAATTTAATAATAATAAAGATCTTAATTGAGAAAAGCAAGGAAGTTGTATTTGTGCTAAGGATAAACTATTTGTAAAAAAAGTTATTTACAATCATATCACTCCTATACATAAAGTAAAATAGGTATTATGCATTTTAAAAAAAGGGTGTTTAAAGTGTTTAAACTAAATCAAAGAATTATAGTTTTCAAATTCTACCAGAAATTGCAAACATAAATCTTGCATTACTGTTAACTGATCGCTGTTTTATGTGACCAACACTAAATATCATATCTTATATATCACTAAAAACATCTGTACTTTTTATATATAATTTCGATCAACTCTAGAAAGTCTTTTTAATTCCATTTTTAGATCGACTAGCAAATATAAAAAAATTGTAATAAAATAGCTCAAAAAAAAATGACATATCTTTTGGACTATATCTTTCGCAAACTTTTTTTTACTTTAACGAAATGTGTTGTAGTCTCTGAACAACCTTAACGGTGTAGCTGATTATTTTGTTTGTTGTTTTTTTTTAACATCTGTAAAAATTGTTACTTTATAAAAAATAAGTAGATTACAGTTTCTAAATATTTCAGCATATAACACAGTTTAAAAATGACATCTATTAAAAATATCATTCTGGAACTATTGATGCAGGTGTACTCATAGGATTAGCTTGAATATAATTATCGCTATGTCCTAATAGATTTGGATAATAAAATACAATTATAGATAAAGCAAGTAAAAATAAAAAAATTGTTACTAAATCTTTAAATGTAAAATAAGGATGTATTGAATATCTATCACCATTTGAGGATATACCATTTGGATTATTTGAACCATGAGTATGGAGCAATATTTAAATTAAAAAATTTATTAGATACATATTTTATAATAGAATGAAGCTAACATAAAAAGTAAAACGCTACTGCTACGCACTACGCACTACGAACTACGCACTACGAACTCCTTTCTTTAAGTGGTAGGAGAAATCTGTAATATTTATACAAATTTGCGTCCTGCGGCTTTTATTACCTGTAGACTTAATAAAGAAGAAAGATTTTGTTTGATATTTATTTTTCTGTTAAGATAATTCTATAATAATATTTTTTAATTTAAATATTGGAATTTATCTTCATTCTTAAATACAAGCCTACTATTTTATTTAAACTAATAATAGTTTGATATAATTATTAAAAATAATTTTATAAAGAAATAGGCTAAGTCTTTTGTATGCACTTTTTTTGTCTGCGGCTAGCGCTACGCAGCAGCGCTACGCACCGAAGAAGCAATACACTCCTAAGGAGCAGTAAGGCTTTACAACTTACGAATAAATAATGAACGTTACACGTAAATTCTCTGAAGGTAAAATTTTTAACCTTGCTGTTTGACTTAAATTTTAGTGTTTACAGCATATAATGTAATTCAAAAAAAAAACCTATATAGACAATATTGATCTATTACTACTTAATTAATAATTATATTTAAACCGCTCTACTGCGTAGCAGAAAATTTAATGTTTACACTTCTTTTTCTATACAAGGGCTGCGAAAGAAAGTTGCGATCTAGTGCCTAGTCTATAATACATAATACGAGACGAGACGAGCCGAGCCGAGCGTAAAAAAATAATAATATAAAAATTTTATAGTTTAGATTTATTTAGTATCTATAATAATAAATTTTAGCCCTTGTGAGCAATTAAATGAGCCATTACTAATGCAGCTAATAAGAATGGTAATAAAAAATGTAAAGAGAAGAATCTATTTAGTGTTGCATTAGACACTGAATAACCTCCTCAAATTAACTCTACTAAATCTTGTCCAACTATTGGTATAGCACTTAATAAATTAGTAATTACGGTAGCCAAGTTTTAAATATATGTATTGTAGTTAAAATTTTAACTAAGAAAATTTGTTATCTTGTTTTCAATACATAATCACGTATTTTACTTGATACTCTTTTTTCTTCAAAGGACATTGATTATACACTATAATAAGAGTATAGGCATTAAAATGTTATACCATTCTTTTCTATTTAAATAAAAAAAAAAACAATAAATTAAGAGAAATAAAATTTAATAAGAGTATTCAACACTACTGTAAAACCATATGTCGTTCTAATAATAGAATGATAAAACTCCGACTGTACATTAAGCATCTAAAAAAAATTTAGATACCCATCGATGTTCCAGTCTGTAGCGACCTCTCTGAAAAAACAACATTTTTAACAATTATTCATTTGTTTTTTTTCAGAGAAACCGACGGTCTTGATACAAAACAATATCTTTGACCAGTTTTCATCGATATTGCCAAATTAACAATTTTATTAGTTCAATTAGGTAATGTTACTAATTTTAACTTTTGTTAATTGACTATACTTATTAAATATTTATTTTATATTTCATAGAAGGATGTATATAAGGTAGAACTATTTCTCGTAGTAAAGACATTGATTCTTGCCATATATAAATATGATATTGGTTAGGTACTCCTGCTTTTTGAATAGTAGCTTTGATTTTAAAATTATCATAGAGTACTTTAGTTAATAACATACAATCAGAATAAGAAAATGAATTAGTAGCAAGTTTAAGTCCTGAACCTAATTTTCCTCCATCATCCATTATCCAAATAGCTAATGCTAAAGGAGTAAGATATTTACCAATTATTGAAGGAACAAATTTTACCTTATCTACATATCATAAATCATGAACTCAGTTTAGACTCATATAACTTCAGGTGCTAAATCTTATAACTTTTCTTACAATACCTTTATTACCTAGACGTGTTCTAACATTTGGTTTATTTGAATTACAATAACCTAATTCAGCTAATAAACTATGTAATCAAAGTAAATAAGAGACATGAGATGCCTCTTGGTAAAAACTAATTCGTGTTCCATTTCCTTTAATTCGCCGCTCAGCATGTCCATCACCTAATAAACTACCAAATAGTATAGATAAAATATCTATGTTATGAGGACCTATTCGCTTATCTGCTCGGATTCGGAGTACTTTCCTAGTAATTTGGGGATAAATGGAATCTTTTATACTAATGATATTAGATTGTAAATATTGAAAATAATGTTCATAAAAAAATTTAATTGGCTCCGCTACGCTGCTTCGCGCTACGCTCCCTTCCATTAAGGTGTCTCCGGCTACGCAGGCAGGGAATTCTTGTAATTTAATGAAAATAAAAAAATAAAATAATAAATAAGCATCTAGGGCTATTTCAGGCAAACCCCATAGACTCATTTGACCGTATGGTAAAACATAACCCAAGAAAGCAATTGCCATCATAAGGATTAAGATAATAACTCCTATACTTCAAACTAAGACTCTAGGTGATTTATAGGATCCATAATATATTCCTCTTCCTACGTGAGCATAAACACAAATAAAAAAGAATGAAGCTACGTTTGCATGTGTGTATCTTACGATTCATCCATTAGAAACGTCTCTAACAATATGTTCTACACTATTGAAAGCGAAATCTACATGAGGTACGTAATGCATTGCTAAAAAAACCCCAGTAAGGATTTGTAAGATTAAACAAAGTCCTAGTAAAGAACCAAAATTTCACAAATATGAAATATTAGCAGGTTGAGGAGAATCAACTAAATAAGAATTAAAAAGTCTAAGTAAAGAATTTGTTTTTAATATTCTCATTTAATCTTTAAAACTTATCTTTAATTTAAAAAATTTTATTATATTAAAATTTAAAATATATTTATAAATAAAAAATATAAGAATTAATTTATTTTAAAGGATATATAGTTAAGTTTAAATATAATAGGTTAGTTTATTTGCAGTAACTAGACCTTGATTTAAATATCAAAAAAAACAGAAAATAATTTAATCGTCTCTTGATTATTTTGTAATCTAATTTTACAAATTAAGGACTGCGTAAGGACTAAGGAGCCTACCGAGCCTTACATTAAAAAAACAAAAATTTTTGCACGCTTACTAATTGTCCCATTGTTTTCTAGTAATAGATTAAATTAGCTTATATAAAATAAAAGTGCTTGTTTAGCACGTAGCGGCGGAGCCTTCTGCGTATCAGCGTAGCCATCATATTAATGGAAAGAATCAGGAGCGCGAAGCAGTAGCAAAAGACAAAATTTTATTTTAATTATTTAACTTTATTTCTAAAATATAATAGGAATAAAGAATAGATTAAATTAATTATAAAGTCTTTAAAAATTTAAAATACTCTAGACAAAAGTAGAGCAGTAATCTATTAACGCACAATAAATAGCTAATTTAGATAAATTTTACTCTAAAACTAATATATTTCTCAAAAACCCTCCCTTCGTAGAGCGGAGCCCTTAATGGGAGTGAATGCGTAGCGCTTCACAGAGCTTGTATAATTAAAAAGTTTAAATTTTTACCCTGTAACTAATGTGTAAAATAATGCAAATAAATTTATCTCCGCTCTCTCACCCTGCGAAGCAGCGTAGCCCTCCCTTAATGGGAGAGAGCGGAATCATAAAGGGATATGGAGGGAACTTTATTTTATTTTTAAGCCCAAGAAGATTTGAACTTCTACAGATTTCTCATCAAGAAATTATTCTACCATTAAATTATAGGCTTTCTATTACAATTTTTAAACTTAAACTTAGATAAATTTAAATATAAATAAACTTAAAATTAAATTTTAATGGACTAATAAAAATAAAGAAGATAAAATTTCCCCTTCGGCATTGGCTACCCACGCAGAATTTTAAACAAAAATTAATTATACACTTAAAAAAAATAATTTTATTTATAAATCTACCTAACCGTGGATGCGAAGCAGCGTAGGTAAAAAAAATTCATAATATATATAATTGTGTAAAACTGAACTACTTTTACAAATTAACTATTATTAAAAAAAAGGTTAAAGTTATATTTAATTAACTTCTTAACATCTTAAACTTTATTTTTATTACTTAAAGAAATATCTCCCATAAAGGGCAGGATTTGGCTAACGCAGCTAACGCAGCTAACGCAGCTAACGCAGCTAACGCAGCTAACGCAGCTAACGCAGAGGGGGGTTATAAATTTTAATTCCTGCGAAGCTCTACGAAGCGTAGCGCTCTATTTTAAAGAGCATATGTAATATAAACTTATATAAATAAAAAATTTTAAGTCTTATACGGAAAAAAAAATGTAAAAATTTTGTAAATAGGTTGGTTATTAGCTAAATTAGAAATTAAACTTCTTCGGTTAATCTTCTAAATCCTGGATATAAAACAAATATTGAAGCTCCAATATAGATTATGATTAATCTAATTTCAAATAATAATGATGAATTAATTAAAATAGGGGCGAATACTATAAATATTAAACATAAAGCATTGAAAATAATATAAGTTGAATAAGTACTGATTACTCTAGTATCTGACATAGAAATACTTAATGCTGTTTTATTTAAAGCTGAAGATAGACCATAAGGTCCTACTAATTCAATAACACCTCTATCTAAAATTTTAGAAATAGTATATCCTAATTTAAGTCCTCTTGCAATAAAAAATTGATTATAAATTATATCAAAGAAATATTTACTATTTAAAAAAGTATACAATTGACGTCCTAAATTATTATTAGTTAGACCAATAATAAATTCTGGATTTACATGATATAAATATACAGCTAATGTTGCACCTAATAACGATAATAAAGCAGGTAATAATTTAATTAATAAAGGTAAAGAAAATTCTGCTTCTATCATTGAAATATTATTAGGGCTTAGATATAAAGAATTACCAAAGAAATCTGTACCTACTCCTACAAATAGATCAGAAAATAGGAAACCAAAAAATATACTTAATAATGCTAATATAAATAAAGGTATAATTACAACTAAATTAGCTTCATGACTATTTAAATATACTGATTTTTTATTATTTGGTACAGTTAAAAAAACTAAACTTATTAATCTAAAGCTATAGAAAGCAGTCATTCCAGCTGTTACACTACCTAAAATAAATGCATAAGTACCTTTAAAACTATAAGCACCGTAAGCTAATTCTAAAATTAAATCTTTACTATAAAACCCTGTTAATCAAGGAGTAGCTAATAAAGACAATGAACCAACTAACATTATTGTATAAGTAAACGGTAAGAATTTAATCAAACCTCCCATTTTTCTTACATCCTGTTGATCAGCTAAACTGTGAATTACAGAACCTGCGGCCAAGAACAATAATGCTTTGAAAAATGCATGATTTAATGTATGAAATATCGCTACATTATGTTGACTTAATCCAATTGCTAATACCATATAACCTAATTGAGAAATTGTACTCATAGCAATTATTCTTTTAAGATCATTTGCTACAAGTCCACAACTTGCACCAAAAAATGCTGTTGTTGCTCCTACTAAAGTAATAACCAATAAAGCAGTAGGACTATATTCTAATATAGGTGAAGATCTTAGAAGTAAATATATTCCAGCTGTTACCAGTGTAGCAGCATGTAGTAAAGCACTTACAGGAGTTGGAGCTTCCATAGAGCCTGGCAACCAAGAATGTAATGGTATTTGTGCACTTTTTGCCATTGCCCCAGTAAATAATAATAAAGCAATGATAGTAATAGCTGTTTCATTTATAAAAGGTGCTAACGAGTAAACAGTAGCATAATTTAATGAACCAAATACAACAAATATAGCAAAAAAAGCAATACTTAAACCAAAATCACCTACTCTATTCATTGTTAAAGCCAATATAGCAGCTTTGTTAGCTTGAACTCTGGTAAAGTAAAAATTAATTAGAAGATACGAAACAACTCCAATACCTTCTCACTTGTTAAGTTTACGTTTTAGATTTATTATTATTATTATTTTCCTTTCCCCGCTACGCGCTACCTTAATATGGAGGATTTGGAGAGAGCAATTTCCTTCGGCTAACGCAGAGCCCTTCGGCCGGCTAGCACTTTAGAAGAACAATTTCCTTTGGAGCCAAGCCTGTAAAAATCAGAAAAATATTTTAAGTTATAGATATATTTAAAGTAATATTATGAGTAGTTTTATTCCGTTATGTAAAACATCACTTATTCAAACTTTTAATGATTCAAAATGAAATGGTAATAAATGTTTATTTTTTAAGATTAAAGCCCTCCGAAGCAGGGAGCGTAGAATTTAATATTTATCACCTTATTTTCGAGCTAATAAAATATAATTAATCATTATAAATAAATAAGTTTAATAAAATGTTAACGTATCACTTAAATGGGCTCTATTTTTCTTGTATTTGTAAAAAATAAGAAATCACGTATAGCCTCGGAGCAAACATTTAATATAAAAATATAATTTTAGTTTGCAGCTGGTTATTTTAGTTTTAGCTCTGCGTTAGCCGAAGTTAATTGCTTCGCGCTTCGCGTTTCGCAGTCCCAATTTTGTTAAATATAAGGACGCGGACCTTAAAAAATTATTTCAATTATAACCTAATATTAAGGTATGAAATACACTTTTTTTTTTTGCAAAAATATTATTTAAATTTTAGAAAGAAATTATTAAAAAATTCCAGCTTTTAGTGATTTGCATTTTAAATTTTAAAGGGCTGAGTGCGCATTCTTCAACCAATAAACATTACAAAATAATTACCAGCAGAGACTAAAAATAACATAAAAAAAGTAAATAAAGATAGATATGAAAAAAATCGTTGATTATGAGGATCTGAAGATAAATAGTCTACAGTATATAAGTGAATTAATGTAGAACAATATAAAACAGCTAATGAAAGAGAAACTGTCAATTGATCAAACAAGAATTCTCAAGATATAGACATAAATTCAGAATCTACCCAACTAAATAAATATATTGTAACAGGGCTACCACAAATACCTACTTCATAAAAAGCATATGTTACTAATATAGAAGATATTATTAGACATGTACAAGTAACTAGATGTGTACCTGTAACACCTAATTTTCTTCCTAAAAATCCTGCTGCAATTGAACCTAACAGAGGAAAAATTAAAATGGATAGATACATTATGAAGATGTTATTAAAATATTTCCTCTTAAACGATAATAGGCTACAAGGATACTAAGACCTACTACAGATTCAGCTCCTGCAATTGATATTATATAAACACTAAATGTTTGTCCTACATTATCATCAAAACTAAATGAGCTAATCAATATTAATAGAGTTATAGCAAGAAGCATAATTTCTATAGAAATACTTAAAATATTAAAAACAAATCTTAAATAATAAATTATTATTAACTAGATTAATTTTCTTGACAAAATTTTTATTATTATTAATTATAGTAAAAACTTTATTTATTAAAGATTAAAAAAAATTTAATTGCGGCCTACCATATTTATATCTCTTATACAAATAAAAAAACTCTTCTCCTTACTCATTACTGCGCTAGCCGTAGGATTATTTAGAGCCTTTAAATTACAAGAAACAAATGACAAGAATATGGTATAAAGGATAAGGGATTTTTAATACTAATTAGCACTTTATCTTACGTGCCCTATAAATGTAAAATATAAAATTGTGTTAAGGTTTTTAATTTATTTTTGGATTATGTTATTACTGAATAAAAAGTATCTAACGTGTAATCTCTAAGGATAATTATATCCAGCAAATTAACTAATTTATTACTATTTTTATTTAAAAAGGCGTTAGATCAAACATAGATATTACAAGCGCTACTGCTTCGCACTCCCTCACCTTAAGGGGAGGGAGGCTTGCTGTTTTATTTTAATGTGTGAGGTATCTGCGTAGCGCTATTTTTGCTGCTGCTATGCAAATTCTAAATTTTATATATAATTTTTATTAGTTGTTTTCGCTTATAGTTAGATGCAAATAACTATAAATAGTTAAATGGACCATTTGATCATTAGGATAATATTTTTTCTGTTAATAATAAAACCTAAAATACCTATTAAAAAAATGAGTAAAAATAAATTTATTTTTTTTTTTTGCTTTATTCCATTGGGTAACTATTTATAAGTGTTTTTTAATTCTTAATTTTAAAATTGTAGATTAATACATAGTATATTATATAATTAATAATGTAACTATGCCAATTATTTCATTAAAAAAGATAAATTAGGGATATTTAACTATTATAACTAATATAAAATTAAAATTCCTAAATTATTACTATTTACTTTTTAATAACTGTTATTACAGAGTAGATCCTCCTCAATAATATACAACACAGAATAATAAAAGTCATACAACATCTACAAAATGTCAATATAAAATAGCTGATTCATGTCCTAGATGATGAGTTGTTGTTACTTGGTAATTTACAATTCGTAAATATTGAACAAGAATAAATAATGTCCCAACAAGAACATGTGCGCCATGCAGACCGGTCGTTGCATAGAATACTGAACCATAAACTGAATCGGCAAAAGAAAAACCGGACTCAGTATATTCAATATATTGTAAATAAGTAAATACAATAGCTAAAATAATTGTGAAAAAAGTACCTGTTATTACTCCTTTTCTGTTATTTAAAATAAGAGCATGGTGTCCTCAGGTAATATAGGCCAAATATATTTAACACTCTTTTTCTTAATTCCATTTTTCTGATTAGTGTTTTTGGATATGAAAAAAAAATTTTTGAAATATATTTCGACTGTGCATTAAGCTTTTAAAATTATAAATTAAAAACCCACCAAAGAACCAGTCTGTAGCAGTTATTTATAAACTGACGATCTTGATACTAATAATATTTTTTAAGCTAAAAAAATTGTACTATTAATCGTTTTCTGAGGTGTTGCCTTTACTTTTTAAAATAAATGAGTTTAATATTTATAAACTTTATAAATTTTATAATTTATTTAAGTAAAGACTATAGATTTAGATATCATTTTAATTTTCATCTCTTTATTTTTAAACTCATAATTAATTTTAAATTGTCAGTTCATGTTATTAAATAAAAAAAGTAATTTGTTATGTACTTTAAAGGGAGGGAGGGAGCGCTACGCAGAAAGATAAATAATAATTATTTGTAAAAATTTTAGTTATACCAAGTTTATAATAAATTTAAGGTAACACAAAAGGTTATATTAAGATAATTAAAAATTTTTTGGAGCGCGAAACTCTATGAAGCGTAGCCTCCGGAGGAGCAGTAAAATTCTACACTCAATTAAATTCCTTACCTTAAGGGGTTAAGGGGAAGTAATAATTTAATATTTAATTATATAAAGAAAGAAGATTGATATTATCAATTTAATGACCTTTTGCACTTTACTTTTAAAGTAAAAAAAATTTTATCTTTTATTTAAATAAATTTAATACTTCTTCATAAGTGTATATCTTATTCCATCGGAGTGTAGCTATTCTAATTACTATATTTTTAATAAAAACATCTATCACAAACTTTTTTTTTTAATAGCACTACGCAGACCTTGTGCTATAAAATATTATTTTATCTTACTTCACAGATGGAAAATTTTTAATACCTTTGGATAAATAAAAAGATTAATAAATTCAATCTAAACACTTCGTTAAAAAATAATATTTATTAAATATAATTATACCTCTCTGCGGAGCTGCGGTGCCCTTGCTTTAATAAAGTGGAGGGTAATGCACTGTAACTTATATAGGAAAATAACATCCTAAATTTAAAATTAAAGAATGAATAAATAAAGTATATTATATGTTAATTAATCCTTAATAAAATCTTATATTAGTACCATTATGACCTGGATCTTTAGCAGGCTGCATAACTATCACTGAATAAACTACAAATAAGCATAAAAATAATATTAAAATTATAAGTACGATTTATAGCAGTGCGGAGCACTACTGTTATTGTAATTTAGGCTAAGATTTGATTTTAGTTTACTAAATGTAAGATTAGGTATTAAATTTGATATAATAGTAAGATTTATTTATAATCAATCTATTCTATATGGCTTTCACCACTTGATAATAATAATAAAGTATTGATAAAAGGTATTGCAAATGCATCTAAAGGTGTTATACCTGTTGGAGGTCAGCAAGCACCTATTTCTAATGCAGGTGATAAACTGGAATGAGCATAAGCTCAGAATACACTTAAGAATACCATAATTTCACTAACTACGAATAAAATAAAACCTTGTAATATACCTTCTTTAACTTTTTTTGTATGGTTACCTAAGAAAGTAGCTTCAATAATGACGTCTTTCCACCAAAATCCCATTCCCAAGATTATTAAAAGGAAACTAGCTCGTAATAAGATAAAACCTGTAGAATAACCGTGCATGTATTGTACAGCCGATATTGCTAATGAAAATAATGAAAAGCTTAGAAATATAGGTCATATAGATCTCTCTACTAAATGAGAAGGGAAAAATTGAAATCTTAATCTAATTGAATTAAGAAGTTGTTTTGATGTAATTTTGTTCATAATGTATAAAAGGTTGTATATAATTAAACTGAATCTAGTCCAATCTTTGTTGACACCAACTCTCTCGCTACGCTGCTTCCCACTCCCTAAAGAAGTGTTTCCACAAGGTAGGACTTTACTACTTTAAATATTTATTATTGCTATATTAAATAATAATTTAGTAGAGTCTTATTGAATAAAAAGGGTAATACCTGAATCGATCAATGGATAACTCATTTCTAAAATAATCATTTTTAGTTAATTGATACTGAAATTAAAATTAAAAAAAAACTAAATCTATTAAGTTTAAAATGTGCTGGTATTATTTATAATAATTCATTATATAAAATCTTAATTATAAAGATCTTACTGTTGGTTGCATAATAATAGAATGTGTTATATCCTACTCTTTTAGAGTGCGTAGTGCTTTCAAAAATAAATTCGGTAAGTTTAATTAATTAATAATAATTTTATTATACTCATTTAGCTCTACGCTGCGAAGTAGCCGCCGATTAATAAAAAAAAAAAAAAGTGCATACAAAATTTATAAGATATAAATAATTTCCTACAAAGAAAGAAATAACAATGTTTTAAATTATTTGTATTATTTTTTTAAGCTTCTAATCGAGTCCTACAGCAAATTATGCAAAGCACTTCTGCGTAGCAACTAACTCTTTTTTTTAAGGGCGGGGAAGGACATACTTGCTTTATTAATTAACAATTTAAAACTGTTTTTGTTTAAATGTTTATTTAACGAGCCCTTCCAGATTCGAACTGGGACAACCCTAATTGACAATTAGGTACTCTACCTATTAAGCTAAGGGCCCTGAAAAAATACTCTAATCTAATAGGAATTTAATTTTACCTTAAAAAATATTATTTTAATATTAAAAAAAACTTTTGCTATATTAGACTATAAATTCTGTAAATTTACTCAAAGTTATTCAAATCTGACCTTTTACTAATTCTAAACTAATAAAAAAGAAATAATAGAATAAAAACATAAGCAAACTAGGACAAATTTTATAAAAATAATTAAATTAAGGAAATTGCTCCGCTTCGTAAACAAAAAGAAAGCTAAGATTTAAACTAAACAATTTAAAACAATATATAAATAAAAAGTGCTAATAAGACAAACTAAAAAATAATTTTCAAGAGCGAGGTGACTTGAACACCTATAAAGAATTTTGGAGATTCCGATATTAACCAATTATACGACACTCTTTTGAAACCATTTGTTTGTGCTATATTCTACTTTTAACTGATTTCTAATAAAAGAAATAAATACTTTAAACTAATTAAACCAAACATAGTAAAGAAGCTAATTAAGTTTTAATAATTGTTAAAAATAGTTTTTGCAGCTGCTTCTCAGCAAACAAATAATTAGATATTAAATAATTGTAATTTCACAGAAATAAGTGTCTCTAATTTTTTCTAGCCCCAACCCTTTTTTTTTCGTAAAGCGTAGCTTCGTAGAGCGGAGCAATTTAATTAATGGGGAGGATTTGGAGTAGAGCTTCGCGCAACTATTCCTTTTCTATAAAACCAACTTTATTTTACATGGTAGTACCAATATAAAGTTTAAATACAGATATTTATTTAGCCTTATATTTACTAGCTATGTTTATTTTATACACCAAGGTTAGATGTATGAATACTACAAATAATATTATATCGAAATATAAAAAAATTCATTAAAAAACTTAATTTAAAATAGAAAATTAATAAGTATAGAAGATTTTATCTTTAGATTTTTACAAGATCTGCTACGCATTATTTATTACGCACTCTACCTTAAGGGTTACGATCTCCTCCCTCTTCCTGTACTTTAATGAGGCTAACGCAGAAGAGGCTATGCAGCAAGGGGTTATGTTCATGTTAATAATATAAAATAATTGAGTTACTCCTACTGCGTAGCAGAAGTGTATCTAATATTACATTAGGTAATATACCTAAAACAAATGTAGGTATTAATAAAGAGATTAAAGTTACAAATTTAAAATTTACTTTGTATAGCATACTGTCTACAAAATAAGGTTTTACAAATTTTTTTAAGTAAAATATCCATAGGTTTTGCGTTTATATATAGAATATAACTACCTGGCTTTATTGTTAACTGCGCTAGCCCTACCTGGCCTTCGGCCAGGTAGAGAGGGGAGGAGTGCAATTTAAATCAAACTTAATTATTAATACATTTATTAAACTAACAACATCTAGAATGGAAAAATTATCTGTACAAATTACTAGTCCATTTTTAGCTTTGTATATGTCTCCTATATTTAAAGGAATTATTTTTTTAACCCGTTCTGCTAAAAGGAACATGAGGAATGTAAAATAATTTATGTATTTCAGTAAAACAAGGTAATTCTCGAGTTATGAAATTTCATGAAGCAGTAATTTTATTTCTTCTTTCACCCTTTGTTATTATTGGGAGTTTAGAGGAGTAATAAGAAAATATGTTAAACACAAAGATAAAATATTAAAAATTAACTAGCGATTGTACAAAACCTAAAGAGGCGTTTCGATTTAAATGAAGTAAATCAGTATTACTTAAAACAGTTTTATCTTCGGATAATTGTAATATTATTGCTACTTAATATTTATAATTAGGCAATGTATTCTTGGATCTTATAATGCGAGTATAAAGTGGCACACCTATAGTTAAACTAAGATTAGAATCTTAAACAACTGAGTCTTTACATTATTGTTTTAGGTTACTTAGTTAATGGTTTTAGTTTGATTAAAGGTATTATTTAAAATAAATTCTCCCTTATTTTTGAAGTAACCGTCTAACGCAGGGGGGGTTATATTGATGTTAAATATTATATAATAATTGAGTTACTGCTACATGTAATGTATCTAATATTATATTAGGGAATATTCCTAATAACACAGTAGGTATTAATAAAGAAATTAATATTGCAAATTCTCTTCGTGATACATCTTTCATTGGTTTTAAGTGAGGTGAATAACTACCATAAGATATTCTATTATATAAGAATATAGAGTAACAGGCACTTAATACTATACCTGTACCTCCTAATACAGCGATTCAAGGATTTACTGTTCAAATACCAATTAAAGCTAATTGTTCACCTAAGAAATTTAAAGTTAATGGTATAGCTGTATTAGCTATAGTAAATATAAAGAATAATATAGTAAATACTGGCATATAGAATACTAGACCTCTAATGTATTTTATTAATCGAGTTCCAGTTCTGTCATAAATTATACCACCTACACAAGTAAATAATGCTGGACTCACAAATCCATGAGCAATTGCTAATAAAATGGCACCTTCAATACCTATTATAGTATTAGAAAAGATACCCAATACTACCACTGACATGTGACCTATTGAAGAGTAAGCAATTAATGTCTTAGTATCTTGTTGAATTATTGTAGCTAAACTAGCATAAATAATTGAAATAACTGCAATAGTTTGTACCATTGGACTAAAATAATTAGTAGCATCTGGTAAAAAAGTAAGTAAAATTCTTAACATACCATAAGTAGCTAATTTAAGTATTGTACCTGCTAATAAAATTGAACCAGCAAGTGGCGAATCAGAATGTGCCAATGGGAGTCATCTGCTTAGAGGTCATAAAGGAGTTTTAACAAAAAAAGCTATAAAAAAACCTAATCATAATAATTTTTGAGTATCCAAATTAATGTCTAATAAAGAAACTAATAAAAAATCAGTTGATCCTACTATGCTTTGAATACTTAAAATTGAAAGTAACATTGGTAGACTACCTAGTAAAGTATATAAAAATAATAACATTGCAGATCTAGCTTTATTTTTACCTGATCCAAAAACTATTATTAATATAAATAATATAGGTAATACACTTTCAAAAAAAATGTAAAATAATAATAAATCTAGTGCTACAAAAGTAGCTATTTGTAATGTTTCTAATAATAAAATAGCTATTAAAAAAAATTTTAAATTTTTAGTTATATTTGTATAATTAGATAATAAAGCTATTGGAGTTAAAAAAGTTGTTAATAATACAAAATATAATGAAATTGAATCAACACCTAAATTAAAATCAAAAAAACTTAATTTATTAAATTCATATACAAATTGATATTGAGTTGAACTAGAATCAAAATTTATTCACAAAAATATAGATATTATTAAATTAATTAAAGAAGTTGTAATAGCTATTTGTTTCATCTTTTTATTAGAGGGTGCGTCCGTATGGACTGTTGAATTTTCGTTCATCGGTATTAAAATTAAAGAACCTATAATTGGTACTAGTAGAAGAGATGTAATCATGGCTTGTATTTATTAATTGTCTTTATTTCTTAAATTATATTTTACCTTTATTTTATTCAATATATCCTTATTGTATTTCTATGCGTGCATAGCCTGTCCTCCCTTAATGGGTCTGCTCTACGAAGCGTAGCGCAAAAACACTTTTTTTTTTTAAGTTTATTTTTAGTTTACTTAGTTTAGGTTAATTATATTAATTAGCTATTTATTTTATTACTGTGTACTAACTATATTGATAATAACATTACTTAAATACTGATTCCTTTTTTTTATTGCATACGGAGACTCCGGAACCTGCGGAGAGCGGAGTCGTTAAGTTTACAAAAAATAAGTAGAGTAAACAAATTTGAAATTAAATTACATAGCGAGAAGCAGCGGAGCTAAAAAAAACAACTTTTACTGCGGCTAGCGCTACGCAGCAGCGCTACGCACTAGTTGATATTAATAGGGAATTTTATATAACTATAATTATTATAGTATAATAAGATGGAAAGATTAATTTTGTAAATTAAATAGTGGCTAGCTTAATTATAAGACTAAATCTTATAATAGCCTTTTTATATTTTTTTATTTATATTCTGCGTTTGTGCGTTTGTGCATTTGTGCGTTAGTGCGTTTGTTAGTTTGTAAGTTTGTGCATAGCGACTGAGAATAAAAATTTATAAATATCATGATTCTTATGTTTTTGTAAATTAATAGTAAATTACGTAGAAAATATAAATTAAATAATGAAATAAAAATGAATAATGAATAATGAATAAGTAAGTTTAGTTAAAATTTAATAAAAAAAAAAAAAAAAATAAAATATAATTCTCCAATACTTTCAATTTGTAAGAAAGAAGTAAATGAAGTATCAGCTGTATTAGGATTAAATGTATTTAAAACATTGTTTATCTTCACTGTAGTATTAGAATTTAATAATATTTTATTAGTTTGATGTAAAAATAAAGTAGGTAAACCAGAAACATCATTAATTGCAAAAGGTAAAATTCATTTCATTTCATAAATAAATAATCCTGTTATTGCAATAACAAATGACATATTGGCATTAATTTGTGCTTGAGTATTCACAATATCAGATAATTTAATATTAAACATCATGATTACAAAAAGGAATAAAACAGTAATAGCACCAACATATAAAATGATATAAGATATTCCTATAAATCCCACACCCAATAATATTAAAAATCCTGCTGCATTACAAAAAACAGCAATTAAAAATATTACTGCTATAACTGGATTTACAGATAAAATAACTAACATACTTGAAAAAATAGTTCCTCAAGCTAGTAAATCAATAAATAAATGTTTCATAATAAATTTGTTTAATGTATAATAGCCTACATAAACTTGCTCTATTTCTACTAAACTCTTTCCACCTAAACTAAATACTTATCTTAGAATAATAAATAAAATTTAAAGTTTAATAGTAGTAACGACGAAAGGCAGTAACCAATTGATTAAAAAAATATTTATATCAATTAGAGGTTTAACCAAGAAGAAATGAATTCTTTATTTGATAATTTAAATTAATTTCATTCACTTTGAATAATTAAAATGTGTTGTTAATTCAGATTATTTTTTATAAAGGAATGCTGTTTATCACTCCCTTTCTCTAAATGATCTTAGCGTCTGCTTATCGCGTAGCTTTAGCGCGGAGCCTACGGAACGCGGACAAAAAGTACCATTAATGGGAGCGGCTAAGGCAGGGAGGGCTAATAGACTTTAAATTTTTTAAAGTTTACCTTTGTAAAGTAAAGTATATTAGTACTGATTTTTTTAGAGTGGCATCGAAATAGAAGGGGGCTTCAATTATTTGTTACTTAATTTAGTTATATACATTCTTATTACTTGTTGAAATGTAAATAATGGTAAAATATATTTAGAAAATATGTAAATTAATGCTAATAACGTTAAGAAAGAAAAAGATAACTGATTTAAAAAATAAAATGGTATTAGTTGAGGCATAATGTCAGACAATTTATAGGTTTAAGGCTCTTATAAAAATAATTTTTATTCAAGAACTATCTCTGCGACCTCCCTTTTTCCTTAGTCCTTTAACGGGGCGCTAAAGCTACGCGCTACGATCCTTTTGGGAAGTGGAGAATAAGCAATAAACTTTTAAGATTTAAATAAATAATAAGGTTTATAATGAGATATTGAGGGTATCTTTATAGTAAAGAAATTGTAAAAAAAAATTGCTGATTAAAATAATTATAAAAAAAAAATGTTATAATTTAATATAGTGTATAGAATTGAAAAATGTTTAAATAAATTATTTGTTCAGTATTCTTATAAAAAAAAAGTAATATTATCCTAAAATTTTTAATTTTACTATCTTTAATTATAATGAATTTGTATTACAAAACAAAAATAAATAAACATAGTAATAGGCTTCCAAATTTGTTTTTGGGGTTTTTGTACACGTTATTCGATAGCGCTACGCGCTAAAATACACAAGATTTGGCTAACGCAGAGGGGGTTAAATCAGATAAAAAAAGATATATAAATTAAAATATTATCAATTAAGATTGAACTGGTAACATTTTAAATGCGTGGAGTGGTACTGGACTTGGTAATGATCATTCAAGAGTATTAGCTGTTTCTGTTTCATCGCTGAATTGGGAAATAGATGTAAAGAAAGAAGGTACTGCTCAAGGATTATTAGAGCAAGTAGGTTGGTTAATAAAGATATCATAAATAATATAACCAAATAATACAGTTGCTATTACAGATATTAAAGAACCAAAACTTGATACTGAGTTCCATCCACTAAAGGCATCGGGATAGTCAGGTACTCGTCGTGGCATCCTTTATTTTTTTTTACCTTCTCTTCTACTTGAGTTTTGTTTTTTTAATTAACTCTGAGGTGACTATTTCTAGTTTATAAAAATAAATAAAAGGACTATATCATTGCTGCGAAGCGTTTACGTATAGTCTCTGACTCTAATAAAAAAAAAGTGCTTATTAATTGAAACAGTTAGATAAAATAATATTAAAACTCTTGATCTAATATTTTAACTCTGGATTTTTATAAATTTTATATTTACTTTATATTAATAGATTTAACTAATTTAAATTAAAAATAGAAATTATAGTTTATTAGAGTAATTAGATATGTTCAAAATTTTTAGCAAAAAGTAAATTTCTTATTTAAATATTTAAATTTTTTTAAGGGCATTTAATTACCGGCCAACGTTTGTAAATTTAGTTAACACTTATTCTTTAGGATTTCTACTGAATATCATACCTTTATAAGGTAAACCATTCTTTAAGTATTTACTTAAAGTTGTATGACCTATTTTAAGAGATTTAGCACATATTTTTGTACTTTCAAATAGAGGAAAAATTAATACACCTGTAACACTATCATAAACATAAACTTTTTTACATAATTTTGCTAATGTTTCTGCTGATTTCTTAACTCCTCACTGAGGATTATTTGAACCTGATTTATCTTTTTGTTGCCAATATAAAAATTCAGATGACTTAGGTCGTCCATACATAGGATTATTTTTTCCTAATTTAGAATATCTCATAATAGTTAAATTTTTAGCTGTATGTCTTTTACCAAAGAAAGGGTTATTTTTCCCAATAAGTTTAGTTCTTACTACTCCTCCTGCTACAGGATTTCTGTTTAAAGATAATTCTAAATAAGTTTTAAAACACCAATCAATATAAATTTGTTCTTTTTGTAGTAAACTTTGTCAACTTATTTGATTTTTATCTCCTAAATCTTCCATTATAAATAACATGTGATTTTCATGACCATATGTTGTTATAGAATTATAAATAGCCATATTTTTTCTTAATGTAGATAATCTAAAATAAGAAGCTATTCTGTCACCACCATAAGAAGATCCTACATAAGCTTGACCAGTTATTTTATTAAACCACATATAAATAATAGCTCTATTTCTATATTTTCTACTTGCTAAATATTTAGCATTTAATGAATTTTCATATCTCTCAATTGGAGATTTAAGAAGTAAAGGTTTTTTTATATTATCCTTTTTCTCTGATTTAGAAATAGTTTCGGAAGATTTAGTACTTATTCTTTTTACCGAAAACTGTCCTGGAATAGAAGTGAATCAAATCAATCTATTTTTGAAAGAATAATGTAATCTACTGAACCTAGACGTATAATTTTTATTCATAGTGTTCCATCTCGAATATTTCATAACTATTACAATTTGAAGAGTACCATCTTATTAGCTCTTTTATCCAATAGGTAAGTAAATAGATATATTTATTTCTAGCTCTATAAATATCTCTCTAAATATCTATATCTCTATATATATCTCTATAAATATAATTATAAAAATATAAATATAATTTACCTCTTATTGAAAATTTATCTCCACAAAAACCAACTATTTTTAATACTTATTTTTCAAGTATTAATTTTAAATATATTTTGTTGTTTAATGAAAATATCATAATTTGTATTTGTATTTGTATTTGTATTTTTTTTTAACATATTAAATGTTTATTTGTTCTAAATACTCTTTTAAATTTTTTAAATAATAGATCCTAAATTTAATTTTATTCGTACTTTTTGATCATTTTTCAAAGTTATGGTTTTATAAATAAGGGCGGCTACGCACTGCTAGGCAAAGATTGTTATTTTAAGTTCTAATATTAAAGAGTAAAAAAAAAAATTTTTAATAGTATCTGAGCTTATCTCAATTATAAATTGAAAAGGTGCAAGGTTAGTAAAATAATCCTGTCACATATAAGAAATAGGTTAAAGAGATAACTTTACTCTTAAGTTAATTAAATACCCTTTCTTCAAGAGTGATATATGTTTTAAATTAGAGGCTAATAAAAAAGTTTTATATTCTCTCTGAGGTTTGAGGTGAACAATGTTAAGAAATGTTGACTCTTTTATTTTTCTTGTCTTTTATTTAGAGATGGTGAATAGTGCTAAAGTGTAAAAATATGTAATGAAAAGTGTTAATTAATAAAACAAATAGACTATATCTTGTCTTTGAAAAAAAAGACTATCACGTATTAGTCGTTAAGGCATTATAAGCCTTCTGGTTAACCATTGTATTGTAGATTAAAATATTATAGATTAAATATTTAAAGATTACAAGGGCTGCCTTCAGAGCCTGCGGCTAAGGCCGCTGCTACGCAGAGTATTATATAAATTTTACTAATTTTTAGTAAATTATTTCATTATATAAATATAAAGGTTATTCCAGAAAATAGTGATATTTATTCTAGGCCTGGCCTGGCCTTAAATTGACCAGGTAAATGAGAATTTTTTCTAAATAGTCTTCCCATTTAGATTTAATATGACCTAGGAAATGTTGAGGGAAGAATGTTAAATTACTAATTCTACAAAAATTATAACATTATAAAAAAAATAGAATGTTAAATTTTGTTAAAGATTAGGACTATATCTTAGCACATTTTACTTCTTTCGTATAGTCTCTGAGGTTTTTTAAACCTGCTTGTTTTTTTTTAACAAAGAAATTTAACTCTTTAAATAGTATCTTGTTAAATATTACAAATTCAAGCAAAAAGATAGATTTTGAATTGGGGCTAATTGTACAAACAAATTTAACCTCTTGTAATTAATACTTTAATAATATTATTTCAATAATTAGTTCTATATATAAAATAAAAACATAAAAATATTAACGCTCAGTACTTGTTATAATTCACTCTATTCCTTTAATAATTACAGGTTGACCAGTATCTATATTATTTGAAATAGTTGTAAATCTAACATGAAAAAATTGTCTAGCTGCATTAATTGAAGGAAAACATTCATATTGTCCATTTGAACTGTACATATGAATTTTAGTTCCACCTATACCAAATTGTGGAGCTAATACACCTTTTTTACCTTTATTGTGATGACCTTTAGCTAAAAAATGAGCTTTAAGAGCTTTACTGGTAGCTAATTTTTGTTCTAAAGATGGTGTAGTTTCCGAAACGGGGATGTAACTTTCCTTTATGTATAGCTTGTAGTTTTTTAATTGTTTCCGGTGTATGATTAAAACCTTCAGAAGAACCTGCTGTTTTTAATATATTGTAAGCAGGTTTATATAAATCTAAGTAATATTGTTCTAACCCTATACAAACTTCAACACTTGGTTCACAATATTGTAAAACTATAAATGCAAAATTGTTTAATCCATATTTACGGATAGCTCGATACAAAGGTAATTCAGATTCAGCTATTAAATTTAAATGGGCATTAAATCGAGCATATAAATTAATACTACTACCGACATATGAATCACCTGTAATTTGATTATAAAACATATATACACCAGCTTTACCTTTAATTTTAGATCTGATATTACTCTTATTTAATTTTATATCTAATATAGATAACTCGCACATTATACTTTCTAATGTATATTTTATATATAGAAATCCATTATCAAATATAATTATATTATTAAAAAAAATTACTAAATTAACCCCAATGAACAATGTTCAGAAATGTATTTTTCCTAATAATTCGCTATATGTTTTACCAATTATTTTTGGAGTCCAGAAATAAAAGGCAGCGAACAAAGCAAATACAGCTCCCATTGACAATACATAGTGGAAGTGTGCTCAAAATAATCTAAAACTTAAAATTTTAAAGTACATAGCAATATAGTAACATAGTATGCACATTATTATTTATAGATTATTGGACTGTCACTTATTCCTTGTTCAATTTATAAAAGGAATTAAACATTCAGTCTCTAAGGTAAATAAATACCTGCTGGTTTTTAATATTACTTACTTTTTTTAATATATATTTATATATTTTTAAATCAGTATATTTTTTATTTTTTCCAGCATATAGTTTCCTTTTATCAGTATAATTTCTTATAAAGAGTCGCAGCTTTTTAACCTATATTCATTAATACGACCTTTAATAAAAATGTTTTTACTTAAAATGGATCAGATAAAGCTACTCTAGATACTTTGTATCCTTTGTATAGTGAACCATTTTTTAAACAAAATTTAAGTGTTTAAGGTGCTCCTCCTAACATTTTGATACATTTAGCTTGACTATTAAAAATTAAAGGTTCTTTATTTCCTTCTTTATAAGCAAATATTGGATAGGTGTTTTTTATTCTAGTTGCTTCTACTGGAATAAAAGGCCCTACTTTAGACAATGAATTATCAGCATTTAAAATTAAAGTAGAAGATAAAAAATAAGTATTTCTTCATAATTTGTTTTCTGAAAGAATCAAATTTTTAATTTGGCTACCATTTAATCCAGATAAATTTTGAAACTGATTAATAGTTTTAAATTGAGCTAATAAAGTTTTTTTAAATGAATCATAAATATAAACAGATTTACGTAATTTAACATTAGGATTATAAGGAGCAGGTGTAGCATTTCTACGCACATTGAATATTAATAAATACTTATCTAAATATAATTGTTCTAATTCTAAAAAAGATTCAGGGCTATTTGTTTCTTGAATAGATAAACTGAATTTAGATAAACCGTATTTTAAGATTGCTTTACAAATTACAGAATTACTGTTTTTCGCCTGCGTTTGTAATTGGCTGTGTTGAAAATAATCACCCTTCCGGAGTAAACGTTTAAATAAATCAGCACTTGAACCTACATACTGACGACCTGTTAATATAAGCGTTCAAAGATATACACCTGATTTACCTTTAAAGTCTTTAATATGTTTAACAGCCAAACTGGCATCATCAAAGTTAATAGATGACTTAGGTAAAACTAATTTTGGTAACATTATAAAAGGAACACCATTAAATAAAGGTTGTAAATGAAATATAGTTTTTTCACTATTGCCAACGACATAATATGTTAATTTAAGCAGTAAATAACTTTTTCTATGTTTTTTTTTTTAAGTTATTTACATACAAAAATCGAACTATATCTTAATTTATTAGTATTAAAAATCTTAATAAATTCTAGGAGTATAGTCTCTGAAGTTGATAAATTTCAACCTGCTGATTATCTTTAATAATAAAATTATATAATCTTTATTTTACTATAATTTTAAATAAGTAAAAAACATAGAAAATATAATTAAAAAAAAGAAGTCTCAGCATATTTCCTAATTTAAACATAACACTGAATATGTATCATGGAATGAGATATCAAGGCTAGCATTTGATAAGATAACTCCTGTTAACCCACCTATTGTAAATAGGGCGATGACCTAGCATGAATTATTTTTAAATTCTTAACAAATAAAACTAAATAATAATTTGTTTCTAAGTTATAAGAATTAATATACATAAAATTTGTTAACCCTTATAAAAAGACGTAACAAAAAGATGAGAATCATTCGTATGGTCAATTTAAGTTTTTTTGTAAATAGATTCATTTATTAACCATTTATTTTTATATAATTTTCCTGAATTTATATAATTTCTTATAGTAGCTCTATCACTTTTCCCTTCTATTTCCTTAATATATAGAGCTGCTGAAGTTAAGGATTTTAAATCTTTAGATAAGTGTGAATTTAAAGTATTAATACAACTAATAATTCTAGCTTTATTAGGATTATCTAATTTTAATATAGGTGAATTAAGCGACGAAAAGTTTAAAGGAGTAAGAGAAAATCTATGACCATTAAATAAAGTTCCAGCAGCAATTTGCTTATATAATGTTTTATGATGCATTGTTATATTATAAGCTTTTTTAAGCCGTAATATGCTATTATAAGTATTTATTAAATTACCTACTACATCATAAACATAAACAGTAAAACCTACTCGCTTAGAAATAGCTTCCTTAAATGCTTGATTATTTTCACGATGTTTTGCTGCAAAAGCTATAGCTGCTCTATGTTCTTTGCTGGGACTAAAGTTAGGTCTTTTACCCCTCATTTTAGCTAAAGTATTATTAGTATGTTTATAACCGCAACTTGATTTAACAAAATTTAAAATATTGTATTCAGGTTTAAGAAGATCTAACCAATATTGTTCACGTTGGTCTAACATATGAATAGGGCAGTACTCTAAAATAGCTAATATAAAAGATTCTGGTTTATACTTTAAAAAAGCATTTCTAATTAGACTTGCCCCTTTAACAAATTTTAAGTAAGATGGATTAAGATATCTAATTAATCTTCCTTGTCTTCTGTTACCTAGATCTTTAGATTGACCAATATATATTTTACCATTAAGGCTATTAGATCATAAATATATACCACTTTTCCCCTTATTTTCATCTAAAATAGAATTACGTTGAGTTTTATTAGTAAATTGTTCATATATTTTAACTGCTAAATTTTTCCATTCAGCTGAATTTTCTCGAGTAGATTTACTTTTATTTTTTTGTTTTTTAGTAATGATAGGAAAAAGAGAAGCTAATAAAATATTTTGTTCAAAGCAATTAATATCAAATATTCAATATATAAATTCAAATATAAAATTTAAAAAACAGATATTAAATTCACAATAGATAAACTCTGTTAATTTTAAGAACACCTGTCCATTAGGAGCTAAAGGAAAAGATATAAAAAATAGAAAGGCGATAGAATAAAACAAATAAGAAAACAAAAATAAATAAGCTAAATTAACCTTTTATTAAAAATTCAAAAAAAGAATTCAATAGTACTTTCATACTATTAGGGAAGCAATCTTATCGCCAGATAGGTATACCAAATTAATTGGATTAATACTGCGACTTGTGCATAGAATCTCTGAAAATTTTAAATTCTTTGCTGATTAACCATACCAATGTTTTTATATTTGTAACGATTCCATAAGGGATTCTTAAAGGAAGATAACGATTAGCAAAATAAAGTAACAGTGGAGTAATTATACTTATCATCTATATTTTTTCAATTTTCTATGGTAGGTGGGAACCTAATTAAAGTAAACGGAGCTAAATCCTTTACTATAGATATTGTCTTTTTACTGAATGTTATAAGAAACTATAACCTCCTGCGAAGCAGCGAAGCAGCGAAGCAGCGAAGCAGCGAAGCAGCGAAGCAGCGAAGCGCTTTATAAAAAAAGTATATTGACAGCAAAGAATGAAGGATGTTTACCGGTGAACACGCAAACGCTACACATAAAATTGATTTAGATGCTTTAGGAAATTTCAGCATATAGCACAATTTACAACTATTTAAATTAAATAGCGGGACTCTTAGCACAATTTAGAATCCGATCGTAAAGATTAATGGTGTAGTAAATCTCAAACTTCCTCCGTATAGAGTTGCAATTCATGAAAATATTTTAATTCCTGTTGGAACCGCAATGATCATCGTGGCAGCTGTAAAATAAGCTCTTGTATCTACCAATTATTAAAAACTAACTATTTTTTTTATAGTAATTTTTAATTTGGACTTTATCTTTTTCTAAATAAGTTAGATTTTTTCTTAAAGTCTCTGAGTATTATTAAACGTGTAAATAAAACGTTCTTTAAATTCTGCGAGTTAATATAAATAACAATATTTTTACAATAAATTTTAAAATTTTAATTTAAATTTGTTATTAAAAAGTAACAAGATGTAATTACTATTTATTAATTATTCTCGCAAATAGATAAATAATTTTAAACTTTATTATTAAAGTTTACGACGCAGATAAAATAATGAATATTAAAGCCCGAATTTATATAGCATAGAAGGATGAATGTGATTTTATAATAAAGTTCTAAGTCGATTCATACTAGAAACTGTAACAGAATCTCTTAACTTAAAATTTTCATGGGCCGGGCCTTGTCCATCTTAAGGGAGAGAGTGTGTAACGCTTCGCAGAATAATATTAAATATAGATTGAAAAAAATCATATTTAGCAAAAAATAAAAATCATCGCTACTATACATTTAAAAAGGGTACAGATTAATATTAATTAATAAAGCATCAAGACCCACGGAAAACATATGGTGCAAAATAAACACCCGGAAAAAAGTGTAAATTGGACTTTTTCTTCATCTTTGGTTTTTTAAAAACTTATAAAAACAAATCTATAAATAGACCTTTACTTAATATTTAGGTATTTAGCTTAAATACTTTCAGCTTGTAAGAAGGTGAATATAAAGAAACATTAAAAAAAGTGAATATAAAAAGTGCAGCGCTACGCACTACGCACTACGCACTACGCAAAATTAATTATGAATTGATATCTGATTTATCATTTATTAATTTAGCCAATATTCTAATTTTAGCTAAACCGTTTGTATTTAAATGTTTCTTAGATAATATTAATGAATGAATTTCAGATCATTTAGTAAATGCTTGCTGTTTTATAGTCTTAAGAGGAAATGAATCAAAGTAAGAAAAAATTTGACCTAATTTAGAATATCCATCCGCAGTATATCGAAAAGTAGTTAAATTACCGCTTCTTTTGGATACATAACCAGTATCTAGTAAACCTCGAATAAAACATAGAGCTAATTTATCATTTTGATCCAAGATAAATCTAATTCTAGTTTTAAATCCTAATTTATATCTTGGTTCAGAATAAATACTAACATTAAAACAACCCTCCGCATCTGTAAAACCAGATAATCAAGCATCAAAAAGTGAAATAGTCAATTTATTACTATTAAATACAATAGAATAAGATTTAGAATTTAATATTTTAATTCATTCACTTAATTGATTTATTCTATGAGATAAAAAAATATTACCATTAAAAAGCAGAGCTAGTTTAAATAATGACGAATTATCTAATACTTTATATCGATAGGTATTAGCTTTAATATCAAAAGTCACATTACCAAAACCTAAAATATCTTTAATATGATATAGTATTTTAGATTCATTTTGTGTAAGAATAAAACTTATACGTCCATCTTTGTCTTTTAATAAAGCACCGTCACCCTCTGAAAATCCTATAAACCATTGTAATCATTTAGGGTCTATATAAAAATGTTGTTTGTAAAAAGCATTAAAATTGAAAGATGCTCCACGTAAAGTCTCTGAAGCTGTTAAAATTTCTCTACAATTAAATATTCATAATAAATATTTAAGATAATAATAGAAAATAGAAATAACAATATTGCTTGCTGTTTTTTTTATAAATTTAAAGCCAAACATAAATATTTTATATTCTTGTATCTGTACTAATAATGTATAGCTAACAAGAATAAAATTGTCACAGTTATTATAAATTATTATACACAATTAGTTTTTGTTAAGCATATAGTGGAGTTTAATTACCTTTTTATCGCTAAAAAGGAGAGCCACCGTATTAAATATAGATGCTCCATACTAAGAAACCTAGTATTCCAATTGAGAACATTGCATAGACCATACCTAGGTAACCGAAAATTGATTTTCCTGAGAATGTTGACACTATGTGACTAACGATTCCGAATCCCGGTATTATTAAAATATACACTTCAGGATGACCGAAAAATCAAAATAGATGCTGATAAAGTACAGGATCTCCACCTCCTGCTGGGTCATAAAAACTTGTTGAAAAATTTCTATCTGTAATTAACATTGAGATTGCCAATTGTCTTGGCTCACTAATAAAATGCTTCGTGCTATGCAGCGTAGAAAACTTTTATATTGTAAAAAAAATCAATTTATGAGTAAATAAATTACAATTCTCGCTCTGCGTTAGCCGGAGGCGCGCTTGTATTATTTTAATATAAAGGAAGTTATAAAAAAAAAAAATAAAGAATTTAAAGACTCTCTGCGTAGCAGCGTAGCCGTAGCCCTGCGGTGCGGAGCCAAGCCCTTTATGGGAAGGTAGTGAGCACTCTAATATTCACATATTAGATGGGACTATGTCTTATTAATCTAACTTGTAAAAATTTTGCCATTTATCTTAAATAAAAAAAATAGTTCTACTATCGTTCATATTAGCCTACATAATTAAAATATTACAAGCGTATTTTACCACCCATTTGGGGAGGGCGCTACGCTGCTTCGCAGTGGAGGCGAGGACCGATAGATTAATCCTGGCGTATAGTCTCTGAGGATTCCTAAATAATATACTTCTAATAGGTTTCCTGCTTATTTTGTTGATATAAATAAATTAGATATTAACATTTCCAAGCAAATAGCCAGGTTTAAAGCCGGCACAAATAGTAATATACCGGCTAGTACAGGTAATGATAACAATAAAAGTATTGCAGTCACATAGATAGATCACACAAATAACGGTAATTTATGCATTCCCATACCATTTGTTCTCATGTTATTAACAGTTACTATGAAATTAATTGCCTATTCAAAGAAAAAAAACTATAAAGGATGATTTCGTTTACCTTTTTGTAATTTGTATGCAGAAAAAGAAATAATATGAGGTTTTACTAGATTACGTAACTTATCCATTGAATTAGCTTTAATATAAATACGTGGTAATCCTCTACTATAATGAATACTACAATCTAAATCATAACGTATTTTAAGTATATTAATAAGGCGAACAACATCTTTCAATTTATAACCATCTGTGCAAATAGTTAATCCGTACTGATTTGAAACACCATCTGACATTATTCAAAAAGCTAAAGCTGCGGGAGATAAATAAAAAAATAATTCTTCTTTAATTACTTTCTTACCATCTAGAATAAACAATGTATATAATAAATTAATTATAGGATATGCTCGAGTTTCAAGAATTAATTGGCCATAAGTTTTCCCTGTTGATTTTAAATGTGCTCTATCAAATCTAGGTATTGAACTACAAAATTGTGATAATTCAGTAAAAACTGCTCACATAAAAGGAAAATTAATTATAGACTGTTTAAAGGCTATTCGTACATTATTATTTTTATTACCTAATTTTAGATAAGCATCTCCTAATAGTATTCCCACTAAAACTTCTAAACTTCTAGAATTTAAATAAGTTAAATCTCTAATAAATTTAGTTATTCTAGGAATTCCTAAAGTACTGTCTAATTTAGAATTAAAGAGTACTATAGCAGTACAATTAGTATAAGGGTAAATTTATTTACTTTATTCCATTTATTAATTATATGGATAGCAGGAATTAAGTAATTCATGTTTGTAAAGATATATTTTTCTGTCTTTAATAGGACTTTTTCTTGTAAATTAATTATTTACTGCTTCGTAAAGTCTCTGAAAAATTTAAAAAATTTTTGCTTATATAACTCAATTATTTAGATTTATATTATATTAATGTACTTGTTACGATTAAATAACAAAAATATACATCACAATAATATCTAAATACACAATATTATTATAAGCATTAAGAAGCATTCAATGTTCTTTATTAAAAAAGAAGTAAGGGCACAATTATATACCAAGTAAAGATGATACCCCGGCAAGATGAAGACTGAAGATTGCTAAATCAACAGCACCACCAGAATGTGATTGTATACTTGATAAAGGAGGATAAACTGTTCATCCTGTTCCAGCACCATTTTCCACTAATGAACTTAGAAGCAATAAAATAAGTGAAGGTGGTAATAATCAGAAGGAGATATTGTTTAATCTGGGAAATGCCATATCAATTGCTCCTACTTGTACAGGTAAAAGATAATTACCAAAACCACCTACTAGTCCAGGCATTCGATTCACTCCAAATTTTTCAATTTTGAATCGGACTATCTTTTTTAATCTTAAGAAATTATCAGATATCTACATATAGTCTCTGAAAAAACTTTATTTTGTTTAATAAATAAAATGTATTTCTTGCTGATTTTCCATTTCATATAATAATACAAGGTTAACTTATTTTTATAATCATAATCCGAAGTTTTCAAATTTTAAAATAAATAAAAATTTATTCGGTTCTTTAGGATCTTCCAGCAAAAAGTAGAATTTAATTAAATTATTTCTAATTTAACAGGCTATGCCAAATGATACTATGCGGAGCATAGTAAAATTATAACCAATATATCAGTTAATTTTAAATTATTCATTATCTTTATTAGGAGCCTCCCTTCCTCCCATTAAGAGAGAGAGAGCTAATAAATTTTCATTCATTTCTATATAAAGAATTAAAAGGTTTATTTCCGTTAATATAATCTCGTATTGTACTTCTATCTCCGTCAACAGCTTTGGCAAATTCATTAATACTATTATATTCACCAGCTAAAGGAGAAGAGGGATTTTTTATATTAATTGCTATAAAAGATTTTTTAGAAGATTGCGAAACAATTCTATGTTTTATTTTTAGAGTGTCTATTAAACTTCTAAGTTCCTCTAATGGCATTAATGAATCAAGATTAGAGTGCATTTCAGGTAAATTTTCTAAGGTTAATAAAAATCTACCTAAATAAAGTGTTCCATTAATTAAACAATCATTTAATGTTCGATGATCAATATGCATTTTTAATTGTGCAAATGTTTTAGATTCAAATATATGCAGTAGAGTAGCTGTAGTAAAATCATAAACAAAAAATGACTTACCTCTTTCTTTACGTAAACGATTAATAGCTTTTTCAGACATAGGATAGCTTTTTCCTGATCCTGATGCTATATTATCTGTATTTAAATTTAAAGGGTGATTAAAGTATTTATCTAAGAAATATTGTTCCATTAATATCACTTCTTCAATAGAAGATGAAGGAGCCATAATACATAAAGTTAAAACTACTCCCTCAAATCCATGTTTAAAGAAATGTACTAATACTTGTCGTGTTCCATGTTTTAAAATAGAATTATAAAAATATGAAGTGACACGTACAAACAAATTAATACTACTTCCAACATAGGTATGTCCTAATGGAGTTTCAAAAATATAAATACCTTTACCCTTTGTTGCAACTTGTGCTATTAAACCTCCTGCTAATCGGTGTTTATGTGGATTTTTTATTGTAAATTTTTTATAGGGAAACGGAGCCTTATTAGAGTTAGGGTTAGAGTTATTATTTGAACCATTTGAAGATTGAGTAGGCTTTACACCTTTACGAGCATTCCATTTATTAGAATCCAATGAAAGTTTTGATAAATTAAAAAATTGATATATATAATTATTATCTTGGATTTTACAAACCATAAAAAAGATCATAATAAATGCATGGGCACTAATAATTACGTTGAAAGTTTGGTGATCTCCAGCCAAAAATTGTACACCTGGAGCTGATAATTCTAATCTAATTAATACTGAAAAAGCAGTCCCAATCATCAATATAATTTCTTATTTAAATTTAAAAATCTTAAGAAAATTTTTTGGATTTTATTTTATACTTAATATTTAATAGTTCAAATCCTTTATTTGTAAGTTTTCTCTCCATACTCTTAAGGGAGCGAAGCCATAAGCGGGACTATTATATTTTTTTGTTGTTAATAAACCTTCTTTTTTTACTTAGAAAGTGATTAAAAAATAATAAATTTACAAGTATTCTTGCGTAAAATCTCTGAGTATATTTAACACGGCTGATTTTATTAGTCTCCAATACGTAAATGTATAGGATTAAAAAATAAAAATTTTAACTTATTATCCACTGCTGCTGCGTAGCCGGAGCCGGAGCGCGTAGCCGGAGCGCCCACCCTATTAAGTGACTAAGGGAAAGAACTGTTTCAATTTTAAGTATATTATTTTTATGTAATAATTTCAGCTTTAAGCAAGATTTAAAGCAGGCATGATTTGATTACTTTACCTGCAAATATTGAGAACATTAGATAGAGTGTTCCTATTTCTTTGGCATTAGTGGAGTATAGCCAATTCATTAGGAACAGGTTTTTATCAAATATACACTAGTCAGCTCTCTTATCTAATAAATCTTATCTAATTATAAAGATTTTAAGGTTAAAAAAAAATTAGTATATATATTGTTTATTTTTAATAAAATTTATACAATTAATAAAATTAATAAGTATTAAAATTGTACAATAATCTATATCTTAATATGATTTTAAGTTTAGAAAAGGTAAAATTGTATAATTTTTTTTTTTTTACTTTTTTACTATTATACACACTGTAAATTTTGTGCGTAACGGTTTTAAAAATGAATAGTGTTTTATTTTTGCTTAAGATGTCTTAAAAAATTTTTAACATTAAAATCAATAAAAATAAATAAGTCAATTAGAAATTTGTCTCCATATATAACTAAAATTAGATATACTAGAAATACTAGAAATACTTTTAAATATTATAAAGGTTTACACTATTATCAATCTACCAATCTGATTAAAGATAAAGTAGCAATGTATTTTTGTTACCTTTCTCTTTCTTTTTAATACTTTACTTTTTTTTCCACTTATTAATTTAGTATATTTTACTTAAACTCTTTATAAGCAATTTTTTATTAGTTAGGAATTATACTAGGTTTAGTTTCACTCCTAAATTTTTAATACTATTTATAAACTAATTAAATTTTAAGGGTTGTGTAGCAGTAGTGCGATTCCCCTACCCTTTTGGTAAGATGAGGCTTCACAGAAGTGTGTAAAGAAAAAAAAAATAGAATTATAATTCTTAAGTAATTGATTTTTTTATAAATATAACTAAGAGAATTTACTACTCTTTCATTAATTTATAGAAAAACTGGCGCAGATGGCGCAAAGCTAAAATAAATAATACGGAATAGAGGTGGCTCGAACACCTAAAGGTTTACACCTAACAATTAGCAATCGTTTTAACTTACCAATGTAAACTATTCCTTCCATTAATAAATTTTAATATTGTTATTTATTTTATTAAGTGCTTAATCATTTATTCTATTACTAACATAAGCAGAGTAAATTAGAAAAAAATATTTATTATTTTTAACCGGTCCTTACCAGAATCGAACTGACATAAACTACGTGAAGGGTAGCTGTACTAACCATTATACTAAAGGACCATTATTTTATAAATATTGAAACTTATATTATTTAATCAATAAGAAAATTAGAAATCTTTTATAAATCTTATTAACTAATAATAAATTTTTATAGTTTTACTTCTTTTATAAAAAAAACAAAATAGATTTAACGATCGATGAAAAAAAAAAATATATATAAAATAAATGTAAAAAAAAAGTTTTTTAATTTGTAAGTTTAACTTATACCAAAATAGACAAAGAATATAAAATTATTTAATTAAAAAGTATAAATTTATAATTATTTATTAAAAACAATACTTTTTTTTTAATATTTTTATTAAGTGTAATAATAGTTTAAATTTCTTATTTATTTAGCGAGATGAGGAATTGAACCCCAACTAACAGATCATGAGACTGATGTGCGACCGTTACACTATTTCGCTTAATTTTTTTACCTTAATTTTATTTTAAAAACTCTTTTTTTATTAATTATCTCTTTTAAATTTAAAGATTTATATAGTATTTTATAAGTTTAACTTTTATTTAGAAAAATAAGATCACCTTTTGCTACTGCTACACACTAAAAAATATAGATAATGGTTTTAAACATTAAATTTTTTTAATTTAGCAAGTTTATTACTGTACTGCTGCTTCTATAACTTTATTATTAAAATTTTATTTTTTCTAGTATATTGATTAATTAAAAATATCTCGGCCCACTTAAGGAGGCCTTATTTCCCTTAATAGGCTAACGCGCTCCGGCTACGCAGCAGAGGGGTTAATCTTGATTAAATAAGAAAGTTGTAAAAAAAGTGGAACTAATTACTAATAAATTTTAAATAAACTTTAGCTAATAGCTCAAAATGTGTAAAAAAACTTATTAATAAGTAAATACTAGCTAAAGAAGCAAATATAAGAATTAACAATATTAAGATAATGTTTGTTAAATTAGCATTCCCATACAGTTGTACTAAGTATTTAACTAGTTTATTAAATCTATTTAAATGAGGATGAGAAAAAAAAACTATCTAATCATAAGATAAATTTGTCAGAGTTAATTAAGTATCGACTTAACAATGAAAATGAAAGCAAAATAAGTAAACAAAAAATAATAATATTTATAACTATTAATGAAAAGAATATAACGTCAACTGTATTGTTAAAATCAAAGGATGAAGGAAATAAATTTGAAGGATCCAAAGGTGAATTAGCTACAACACCTTTTTCTAATTCAGATGAAGGAATCAGTGGTGAAGGTGTATTACTAGAAGGAGTAGCTGCTACATTATTACTTGAATTACCACTTGTCATTGATTTACTTAATTCTCGATTAATGGCTGTAGCTCCACAATGAACTAAACCACCAACAATTCCAGCTACACCAATTAAACCAACCTTCTGAATTGGTGGTAAAGCAGATCCTGTTATTGATTTACTTGCAGCAGCAGCTAGACCACCAATAGCTGCACCTAATCCAATTTGACTACCTGTTGATTGAAGACCTGAAGCTATAGCTTCAGCACCTTCTTTATCTACATTAATGTTAACAGTAGTACTAACTGTTACAGGATCAATAGAAGAACAATGGATTGTAAAATATTGAGGAAAAAAATATATCTGTAAAAATTGATAAAGTATGAAGATAGATATAAAAAAAAATAATTTTTTAATAATTATTTTTATAATATTAGAATACCCATCTAGAGAAAAACCTATTGATAAATAACTTAAAACAAAAAAGTTATAAAAAATTAAGTAGTTATCTATTAGTAGAAAGTCATAAATATTAAATAACATATTCTAAATAATTATATTTTTTTTTATTTATTCTTTCTTTCTAAATATTTAAAATATAACTGTGTAAAAAAAGTTTTATTGTTCTTAGTCCATTTAAGGTTAAGATTGGTTCACATTTATTTTTTTTTTAGCTACGCTGCCTCTGCGCTACACAGCCCTATTATTTATTTTTAGTAAAACTAATCAAAAAAAATTAGGCTTACTTAATAAAGAAGGATAAAATAAAAATGTAATTACAGTTTATAATTTAATATAGAAGAATAGACGGTAAGTATTTAACTAAACCTTGATAAAAAATCAAAAATTGTATAAAAATTAAACATCTTTATTTTGATTATTGTTTTTAAGAATAAAAATTCTAATTTACAATATTTGTAAATATAAGTATAATACCTAATTGTAGTTTAATATATATTTAATTATACATTTTAATTAAATAATAAGCTTAATAAAAATTGTATTTAAGAAAAAATAAGTCCAAATAGCTTCATATTTGACTAATAATAATATATGGCTAATTTAAATATTAATAATATTACTATCTTAAATTTATTTTTATTTCCTCTATACCTTTAGGTAGAGGTGAAGCGCTCTCTCCATCCTTTAAAGGGAGGGCTCCGCACTACGCAATACGAGCTATGAGCTACGAGCTACAAGATAAGCAGAGGCAGCTCTTGTTATTTAAAATTCTCTATATAGTTTATTAAGTTAAATTAAACTGGACCCTGTAACAATTATTCATTTATTTATCTCCTCCCTTTCACATAAAGAGGAAGCTCTCCGTTAACCGAAGGCAGGGAACTTTATTTTATTTTTAAGCCCAAGAAGATTTGAACTTCTACAGATTTCTCATCAAGAAATTATTCTACCATTAAATTATAGGCTTTCTATTACATCTTTTAAACTATATTAACTATAAAAAACTAAAATTTATAAAATAAAAAAGCTGCTATGCACTGCAGGCAGAGTATATAAAATGGTGCTGCCATTCAAATAGCTGTAGCAATGATTTCGATATAAAAATATTAAATTTTTTTTTACTACACTTACCTTTGGAGAGCACTTTGTAAAGTTGGTAATTGTGTAAAACTGAACTACTTTTACAAATGAATATTTATTGCTACGGCTACGCAGAGGCGTGATAAAACTAAAAGTAGTTCAGTTAATAAATTATTAGTTTTAATATTTATTAATAATTAATAATTTAATACTTTTAAAATTTAAATTTATATTTATAATTATAAATTGACAAATTATATTTTTATATTAAATTTATATTAGGTTGAATATTTTAAGAAATAATTTTTAAAAGTGCAGACTAGGCTCTGCCCTCCTTAAATGTGAAGTGCAGACAAATATATTAAATTGTTTTTATATTTTTTATATTTTATTATATTATTTTTTAATAAAAAAAAGTTATTAATAAAGAGTAGGTTAAGTTTACAGATGGTTCTGTAGTAGACCTGCAAAGTCTATCCTTTTTTATGGTTCAATTCCATCTTAACCTTTTAATTTTAAATCTATTAGTAAATCAAAAGCTAAATTGTTTATTATACTAATTTATGTAAAAAAAAAGTAGTAATTAAAACAGTGCAGACAAAGTGGTAATCCCGACCCTTCCCCATTAGCGGGCGCTACGCTCTCTTCCCACGCCCTTTAAGTAATAGGGAGAAGACAATAATATTTTTCCAAATATACATAAAAAATTTTAGTATATTAATTAAATAGTTAAACTTTTTTAAATAACGGTTTAAATTTACAACATTTAGCTTAAGGTTTATAATAAATCTAAAACGTAAACTTTATATATTTAGTAATAAAATAAAATTAGATCCATTTTGTTAAATTACAGTGCACTAAACTTAACTTTACTGAACTAAACTGAACTAAACTGAACTAAATAAAATTATAAATTTGACAAACAATAATAACAAATAAAAAAAAAGTAAAAGTTTTTAGGTAATCACACCTTCTATATTGGGCTCCCTGAAGGGATCTAAAAAAAAAAGACGGAGTGCTTAGTTTGAATAAGCGGAGAAAATTTTCAGTAATATTGAAGACTTTTTAAATTTAATTTTTTTGGGGTAACGTATTTTAAGTTTCATTGGTAGACTCTTCTAAATTATAAATTTGGATTAGTAAAAGTAATAATAACAATATCGATGATATTAAAATATAGTTTCAAAGTAAAGATTAAAACTTTATACTTATTTAAACTATAAATATCAATTATTATGCTACAATAGATAAAAATAATTTTATTATAAACGGTTACAGGTTAAAAATTAAATATTATTAATATTCGTATTTTAAGAAAAAAAAATGCTTAAACAAATTTTTCATTTCTAAACCGAAAATCATTTAACAAAATATTTAGAGAAGAGATCGATTATCTAATCCGTTATCATGTTCCCCTGATAGTGGTTTAAAAATTAAATATTACAGTATAATTTATTTTTATCTTCCTCCGGCCGCTGTGATTAATTGAAAGCATTTTTAACTGTCTACAATTATAATACACCCAGAAGTGTAATAAATTTAAAGTTAAAAAAGTTAGGCATTTAACTTTTATTATATTTATTAAGGTATAAAGACTATCAGATTATTTTTGTAGTGCTCACTTCTTGATTGAGTTAAGTCCTAGTGTTAGACGCTATCCATTATTTTATTAATATTAAAAATAAACTATGCAACAACTAATAAAAAAATTATTTTTAACAACGCCACCTGCTCTTGCTTCATACAATAATTTACATAATTCAACAAATATACAATTAATTAAAAACCATTACAGAGATAAAAAAATTATATATGGAATACAAAACAATATTAATAATAAATGTTATATTGGAAGTACTGCTTTCAGTTTTATGCAAATTAGAGATCACTTGTTAAGAAATAATAGCAACATACTAATATTGTTTTATATAACTCTATTAAAAAATATGGTCTCCATAATTTTACTCTCCATATTTTTAATATTATTGAATTTTCAAAAAGCATTTAACACCTGCAGAAAAGAAAAATTTTCTTTTGCCTTTAAAACAAAATTACTTAAATATGTTTCCTCTTAAACAAAAATATCAATTTAAATTACAGCTGGATCAACATCAGGTAAAAAACACAGTTCAACAACAAAATAAAAAATAAGTAATAGTGTCAAAGCAAGTTTAGCTACAAGAAGAAATAGAAGAGATAGTATTGTTAAAGTTGGAAAAACAATATTTGCATATTATGCTGAAACATTTAAATTAGTAAATGGAAAATGTTTTATAACTTGTAAAAGCGCAGCACAGTTTTTAAATATTAGTAGTGCTAGAGTAACCAGAAGTTTAGATTAATTTAAGAATGTAAACATAAAACAGCAATATTTTATTTTTTTAGTTATTTACTTTCAGATAATCAAATTCTCAATTTATCAAGTATACCGTCTATTTAACAAGTTAGTACTTCACCTCTGCGAAGCAGTGTTTGAGTTTACAAATTAATTAACAACCAAGAGGGAGAAAGTAAACTAATACCTTTTAATAATAGTCATCCTCATTCAATACTATTACTGATGCAAGTTTAACAGTTAAAGTAGCACCAACTACTATCTGACTTAATTTTTTTTTACAGCAGGTAAAACCCAAATTCCAGTTAGAGGCCTTTTTATTTTTTAAAGCAAGAATAATTTACCATTTCATAATCGTACAAATAATTTCTTAAAATCTATTAACTTAATTTCTTTGCTTTTTTATAATACTAAATTTATTAGATATATTAATTTAATCCTTTTTAAATTGTCTAAGTTACTAGAAATTTATAACATAATTACAAATTTATTTATTTTATGTATAGCCTAGTAATTTTTTTTTTTTGAAAAAGAAAGAGGAGAGTGCGTAGCAGAGTGGTTAAATTAAACATCTTAAAGCTCCTCAATTAGTATTAATTCAAAAATACTTTTTATATAATAAAGTTAAGTAAGAAAACACAAACATTTCTTAAAAGAGTAATATTAATTTGATGTTTTAATTTAAATTTCATTTTTTAAGTAACACTGGTTAATTCTCGTAGTTCAATTGGTAGAACAATACTCTTCTAAAGTATAATTTTTGGGTTCGAGCCCCAACGAGAATGTAATATAATAAATATTTAACGTTTATTGTGTAAGTAAAAATAGATTTAATTAAATTAGAATGCTTAAACGTAGGCAAAAAAATCATTTCTTTTTATTATATTAGTAAAATATAAATTATAACAAAATAAAAATAATATTAATTTATAGTTACTTTTTTTTTAGAATAAAATTAAGATACTGTAACTAAAAAAGCTGGCGCAGCTGGCGCAGAGTAATTATTCACAAGATTCATTATAAATTATAAATATTTAATTTAGATTCTTAAAATTCGTAAAATAAAAATAAATTTTTAGAGACCTTGTTAAACAATTATAAGTATAGCCTCTCCGAAGTGCTGACCCTTTCTTCGTAGCAGCGAAGCAGCATAGCCCTTAAAGGTAGAGGGAGCGCTTCGTAGCTGCGGAGCGCGAGTATTTGTAGTTTGCACGCTTCAAATTACGCCGTAAATAAATTTAAAAGTAGTTTAGTTTTACACATTATATAAAAAAAATTAATCATGAAATAAATTCATATAATTTTAGCCACTTACCTATAGCTAGTTACTAAATTATTTGTATAAAATATATACTCTAAAGTTGTAGCTTATTATTTAGTAAAATTTGTCCCTGCCCTTAGAAGAGCCCTGCTACGCAAAAACAAAATTTTTTGTACATTTATTTTTTAATTGATTACCAATTTACAGGGTGCGAAGCAGCGTAGCTTTAAAAAACAAGCAGCTAGGCTCCGGAGCGCTTCGCAGAGGAAAACTTGTTTCTAAGTAAAATTTATTAATCTATAACTTACAGATTAAAAAAAAAAGGTAATCCAAACTTTTTAGTTTAGTTGACCACCCCAAATACATACAAATATATACGAATTATTAAATTTTTAAAATTTTATCTTAATCTTTAATAGGTATAGGTCTTTAGTTTAAAATTTTTTATTACTTTAAACAAATTACCTTTAAAGGTGTTTAAGAATACATTTTAATATTTCTTTACATGTAAAATCTTCTATTTATTTTATTTTTTTTTTAAGTTTTTAAACTAAACTAAACATTTAAAGATAGCTAAATATTTAACTATTGTTACAGTGTTATATAGAATTTAAAATTTTTATTTGCTAGGCTCTCTCAAAATACTCCCCATTAAGGGAGCGCGTAGCGGGGAATGGCTTACTTCAATAGATGTACTACGTATTCCGTTACTTGCTAAAAATATTATTTTTATTCTTAATTAGTTAATTTATAGTCATAAAACTCCTTTTTTTTTTTACTGAGTAACAACTGTAAAAATAACTAAACTTTCTTCAGTTAATCTAAATTAATAAAATACTTATATATTCTAATTGGTTAATTAAGCTTGTTTCTCCTCCGGAGGCTACGCTTCGTAGACAAAAAGAAGGATAGGACTACCCTGATTTATCCCTCCCATTAAGGGAAAGGAACCGGAGGGGTTTAATATTCGATATATGAATTATAATTTAAGTTTAAGATAATAACTAATAAAATCTTATAAAGATTGATTTTTTAAATTAGAATCAAAATTATTGTAGAATTGACCTACATCTGATGAATATTTTGCGGGTTCGCTGAATAATAAAAAAAAATAAAACTGATAGCAAATTTATTATATTTTTAAATAAATGATGGTTATACCATGAAAAAGTGCAAACAAACTTTTTATTCTAGATATTTTATCTAGGCTGTGTCAATTAAGTAATAGACTGTACAGTATTTCATTTAAAACTTCTAATTAATCTTAATTAAATTTTAGTTAAAAATGAATTAAAAAAAAACAATAAAAATAACTATGATAAACAATAATTTTTTGTTAAATATTTCTAATTTATTAATTGGTTTAATAGATGTATTAGCTGTTTTATTACCAGTTTTATTAGCAGTAGCTTTTATGACCATAATAGAAAGAAAACAACTTGCAAGTATGCAAAGACGAGTAGGTCCTAATACTGTCGGATACTTTGGAGTACTTCAACCATTCTAAATACAATCTTTTCCACTTTTTATATTAAAAATAATAAGGGAATAGAAACAGAGTGGCATTATTTATATTAACTTGTTTATTAAAGTTTCAGAGTCAATATAAAGAATGACAATAAAACTTAATGCGTGAATACTTCCACAAGTATATACTATTATAAACTAATAATTAAAATGTATATATTTGAGTTAACCCGCAGAGAATATAAAACTCCCAACGATTACACGTTTTATTTATTATATTTACTATAATAAAATTATTTAGTCTATTTATCTTTAGGATAAATTTCTTTTATTTTGTAGTTATTAATATATGCTTATATTTTTGATATAAATACTCGATTTTAATTGAAAAAACCAAGATCATTATTTAGTAAATGTTGCCAATGCTAATTTTATTAGTTTCTTAAATAAAAAGGAACCGGAGGGATTTTTTTAACTGCTACTGCGTAGCTGCTACGCAAACACGATTATTTAAAATAAAGCTTTACCTAAACTACAGACACATAAAAAGCATTTAGCTGTAGATCACTGTAAATTTGTCCACTCTGATTTATCCCAATTTAGAAAGAAATGGAATGGAGTTAGTGGTATATATAAAATATCTTTTTGACCTTTACGATTATTTACTTACTATGGTTCTTCTAAAAATTTAGGTGAGAGACTTAAATACCATAATTTTAATACACCTAAACAACCTTCATTTCTAGGTATTAAAAAAAAATAAAAAATAAAAAATAAAAAAGAAAAAAAACAAATTTTTACATAATTTTTGTTGAAGTATGTTTTTTCCATTACTATTATAGAAATAGTTCCTATTAATAAACTAAGAGAACGGGAAGATTGGTATTTTTCCTAATTTATGCCTTTATTAAATATTCTTAAGAGATCTGGTACAGATCCCAGAATTATTCCTATGTAATCTTTGTTAACTAAATTTGAAATAAGTCAAGCATTTTTAAGAAGAAAACAATACATATTCGATACGAGCTTTAATGAGTAGTAAAAAATCAGGAAAAATTAATCCTTGATATGGAAATCCTTTACTATTTAAGTCTTAGATGCAGCTGCTGCAAAAAAGGTACAAAAGTATTCGCTTGTGACGAAGTATCTTTTAGATTAGTTAACGGATTACCCTTTAGAAGTTTAAGAGCAACAATTTAAAGTTTACCTGTATCTGCCTATAAATTACCTTTAGTATTAGATACAGCTAAACCACACAAAGGATTTTATTACTTTAGTAAGGCTCAATCTTCTAACCTTAATAATCATCAAATAATTTTGACATATAAAATGACAAAATAATTATAAAAGTTAATTTTTACTCAGATAAATGTTAGTGATGCTTTAAAGCTAGTTTTGAAAGAAACAATTGTACCTTCACAAGCTAATAAAGTATTATTTTATTTGGCTCCTGTATCTACTTTAGTATTCAGTTTATTAGGTTTAATTATAACCTGGCTTAATTAAAATTTCAATAAATGCTAGAACAATTTAAAATTATTTTTAAAATTATTAAATCTAAATTAATTTACAATTTAACTAGCAGGCTTAAAAAAATAAAAAAAGAATATAGAGCCTCAGAGACTAAAACTGAAAATGTCTAAAGAAAAAAAGATATAAGACATAGTCCGAATGCTTTCAGGTTTTTTATATTAGCCTTCACTCCACGCTACGCTGCTTCGCGCTTCGCAGGCAGGAGTAATTTATAAGCAAATTTTATATTTGGAATTATCACATTAATTTATAATTATATAAATTTTTCTAATTTATAAAAAAAACGTATTAAAGGACAAAAAAATTCTATTCCTTAAGGAGCAACAGAAATATCCGATTTCTAAAAAAAGTATAAAAGGTAACACAAGAATACGTTTTCACATATCTTTATATTTATAAAGGTTATATTTATCATTTGTATTTATTAGAAAGAGATATAGTTTTATCTAATAAAATTATGAGTAATTTAACTGATTTATGTCTGATCACTATAGTTATTTTTCAAATAAAAAAAATGAATTCAATGCGCTCGCTTACGCAGCGCTACGCTGATTCGCAGGCTTTAGATAATTTTTTTGACGAACAATTTTTTTATCTTCACTGTAATAGAATTAGCTTTCCCTACGGAGAATAACGGATGACGGTTCTTTTAATAAATTTTGTGTACAGACTAGACTACTTTAGTAAAGAAATTGTAGAACGTTTAAATTATACTTTAAAAACTCAATTTAATTTGGAGCGAGAAATTGCACTGCGTTAGCAAAAGCTTTGTTAGATTAATAAATTAAAAGTTTAATAAAGATGGAATTCTTACAACCCTACGCAGAAACCTCATTTAATTAAACTTTACATGATATCATCAATGTTATATAATTATGAGTAATGATAGTTATAAATATTTCTCATTTTGCTACGCTCCCTTAATGGGCTACGCAGAAACCTCGTTATTAAAAAAAAGTTATAGGTTATTTATTTCTTTAAGCCTCACTTTATAATATTGGTATAGTCTTTAAAATATATTGAAGCATTAATAAAATTTAATTTGTAGCATATTTGTGGGGTATAATTCCCTTTGGTCAAGGTTTAGCTATTACAGATTTTTCAATGGGAATATTATATACTGTAGCATTATCTTCTTTAGGAGTATATGGTATATTGTTTTCCGGTTGGTCTTCTAATTCTAAATATTCTTTATTAGGTTCTTTAAGATCAAGTGCAGCAATGATTAGTTATGAATTAATTTTAAGTGCAGCTATTCTTATAATTATTTTATTAACTGGTACATTTAATTTTACAATGATAATAGAAAGTCAACAGGCTATTTGGTTTATATTTCCTCTACTACCTGTTTTCATATTTTATTTTATATCTGTATTAGCTGAAACTTCTAGAACACCTTTTGATCTTCAAGAAGCTGAATAATTACGATTTGGTTTATTTTTACATATTCCTATATGCTGGAAAAGTCTAAATTTTATCTACAATCAAAATTGTAACAATGATAAAACCTGATCAATCAGCAAATTTAAAAACAAATTCTATCGACTATATGGACTGGGTCTAATTAGTTATTAGATAAGAGATAGTCAAAATTACTCTTTTTTTTTTTGTGTTTACTAGATTTTTAAATATAATCCTAGTATAAGTTACTCCGGGAATAAAATTATAAATTTTTATTTTTTATTACATGCGAAGCTCTACAAAGCGTAGCGTGGAGTTAAGCTGTATATTTATTAGATAAAGAAGTTATACAATAATCTTTTGTTTGATCTTAAGTCTTACTAAGTGCAAGTTTGCCTAACATTCGAATTCTACTTCTCTGTACGCCGTAGGCGTTTTTAAATTTAATTTTACAACTAGATATTAACGATCACACTTCAGTAAAATATTACTGAGTAAAAAATTAAATGTTAAATCTGGTATTATGCTTTCATAAGTATAGTAAATGGTAAACAGTAAATAGGATCAGCGTGCAAACAAATAAGTACTAACATATATTAGATCTTCTTGAAGGTCAATCTTCAAATGTATTACTTAAACAAGCTTTGTTTTAATAAGGACTGCGCTTTTAATTTATACTTTTTGTTCCTTATATTTAACATTTAAATCACAGATATCTACTTCAAACTCCAAATTCTTCTTTTTGTCTACAAAGCGTAGCCTACGGAGGAGAAACACTTTACAAGTCTTAGTTTACTTTCAAACAATTGTAAGATTTAACTAATACTGCTACTTCTCTGCGTAGCGCTACGCACTACCATAAAGGGCTAGGCTTTGGTTATAAATACAGTAAATTAGCTATAGCTAAAATGAAAACAGGCTAAATATATCATAAAAATCAAACTATGTTTGGAAAAATCATACACCATTCGGAGAAATACATAAATTTATCAGTAAACCAGGAAAATTTAATCCTATGTTTAGGAGAAATTACAGTCCCTCCTCCTTAAGGGTGCGTAGCGCTACGCAGAAACATTAGTACTAATGTTTAATAGACGTGGTAATACTGTAACTCTTTATTATATTAATAGTTTTATAATTTACATTTAAAAACAATGGTATATGAACATACATTATTGGTCCTAGTAAATCAACTGCCCCTTTATGGGCTACGCTCTACGAAGAAGAGGAACCGGAGGGCGATATCTGAAAAAGGTAAATTGTTTAAAGAACATATTTTATTCGAGAAAAGTAAATTGTAATTTTGGAATCTGAATTAGTTTCAGGATTCATGACAGAACATAGTGCTGTTCCATTTGTTTTTTTCTTCTTAGGAGAATATAGTTCAATTGTATTATTCAGTTGTATTTCAGCTATATTATTCTTAGGTGGATATAATATGCCAGAAATTGTTGTTAATGATAGTATATTTAATATTCAATCAATTATATTAGGTCTTAAAACTTGCATTTTCTGTTTTTTATTCGTATGAATGAGAGCCGTTTTGCCACGTTTGAAATTTGATCAATTAATTGAATTATGTTGATTAAATCTTTTGCCCATTGCCGTGGCTTTTATTATTTTAGTTCCAAGTATTTTAGTAGCTTTTGATATCGCACCTTATTAAATTGAAGGTTTACTTTTATTTTCTACACACTCATAAATTTGAGAATCATATATATTTAACCCCCCTGTGGCTAGCGCAGAGCTTCGCTGCTCCCATAAAGGTCAAACTTTTGGAGTGGCCTTCGAAGAGCCTTTATATTATTCAACTTAAAATAACCATTTAAATTATAAAAATTTGTTTACGCTCCCTCTACCCTTAAGGTGCGTAGTTCTAGGAAGGGAAGGCTCCGCAGCTCCGCAGCTCCGCACCTCTGCAGCTCCGCAGGCACAACTAATTTAAATAATAATTATTTAAATATTTTTTTTGTAATTACTTTAACCTAAATATTTGTTATTCTGATAGAAAGTTTAAATTTATAAGCATAAGATAAAATACAATAAAGTAAAATAAAATTCTCTGGCTTCTAAAAGAGTAGTTAGTTTAAATTATTAACTATGTTAGACGCTATCTTAAAAATATTAAAAATTTTAAATATGATCGCAGCAGCAAAATATATTGGAGCAGGAATCTCTTGTTCAGGATTAATTGGAGCCGGAATAGGTATCGGAAGTATTTTCTCTTCATTAATCGCATCTACCGCTAGAAATCCTCAATTAAGAGGACAATTATTTTCTTTCGCTATTTTGGGATTCGCTTTAGCAGAAGCAACGGGCCTATTTTCTTTAATGATCGCATTCTTAGTTTTATACTCATAATCTTTATAGTTAAATATAAACATGACAATGAAAAAAATATATAATAACCCCCGTACAGAGTGAGATACTATAAAAAATGAAACACAAAATCGTGCAGGTATTTATTGTTGAACTAATAAAATAAATGGTAAAAATTATGTAGGTCAAGCTAGAAATTTATGAATAAGAATTATAGATTATAATCAACCATGATATTTAAGAACTAATACAACTTTTCCAATTGTACGAGCTTTAAAAAAATACGGAATAGAAAATTTTACTTTAACTATTTTAGAGTTTATAAATACAGATGAAGATAAATTAGGATCAGCATTAGATTCAGCAGAAAACAATGCAATAAAAGAAATGAAACCAGAATATAATAATTTAGAACAAGCAAATTCTTCATTTGGATGAAAACATAGTGAAGAAACTAAAAAATATTTAAGCAAATTAAAAAAAGGAAGTCATCATTCAATTGAGACTAGACAAAAAATGAGTGAGTCTAGAAAAGGTGTCAATAATCCCAATTTTGGTAAACCAACACCAGATGCAGTTAAAGAAAAAATAAGAATAGCTGCTCTTAATAGAACTAAATCTAATAAACCAGGAACATTAGTTGAAATTACTGATGTTACAACTAATATTACTACTCAATTTCCTTCAATTAGAAAAGCAGCAGAAGGTATAGGATGTGCTTATGTTTCTTTACAAAAATATCAAATCAAATACTGTTTATATAACAGTCAGAATATAACTATTCCTCTATTTAAAAAAAAATATTCAATAAAATTCACTAAACCTTAATTTGATTATGTAGATACTCCTAAAATAAATAAATGGACTCTAAATTATAGTACAAACTCTACGCAATAGTTTAAATTATTTTTTTTTGTTAAACTTATAAAATTTGAACATAATACACTCTTCTTTGTAAAGTAGGATTCACACTTTAAAATATTACAGCTCTAAACTAAATACAATTCTTCTTGTATTAGCAAACACTTTTACACAAATACTTTGATACTAAAAAAATATATTATAACCCCCGTGCACTACGCAGATAATAAACAAAACAAAATTTTTTCATATAGAATCTAATTATTAAAATCTATTATTGATTATAATTTTTAGAATAATAATTAACAAAAAGCAGCAAATAGTATAAATAGTAATAACTTTTTTTGCTACACAGTAGAGCGCTAGCCGTAGGAGGCATTAAAAAAAGAGTAGTTCCTTTTACTTACAGATTTTAAAAGAAAAGTAAAAAAAGTTAGTATTATAAAAAATAAAATTTTACAATTTAATTGATAAATTTAAAAGAAGTAATTATTAATATTTTTTGTATTTTATTTTAAATTCAAATTTATATTATATATATTATATATATTATATATATAAAGATATACGAGTATAGTTAAATTGGTATAACCTCTTCTTTCCACGTAGATATCATCAGTTCGAATCTGGTTATTCGTAATCTAAATTAAAAAAAATAAAATATAATTTAGTACTAAATAATATAGCTTAATAAATTCTGTATTATAATGTATAAAAATTAACTACTATTAAAAAATAAAAAAATAGTCATTAGTAAGAGCAATTAATTTAAAAAAATTAGTATTATTTAAACTTATTAAATTTAGAATATTCTATCTTTTGTGCAATATTTATCAAAAACGATAGCTTATATTTATAAGCGTTAATAATTATTAATAAATTAAGTTTCTAACATTCTAATATTACTGAGATATAATGAAGTAATTTATTCATTATGTAATAGATTTTTTAAAAAATCAAAATTTAATGGAGACTTATTAATAATATAAGATTTTTTAGATTATAATTAATATAAACTAATCAAGTTTAATATGTAATCTTTTTTCAAAATAAAATTAAAAATTTACTAAATAATAGAGCTAATAATAAATTTATAAATCTAATTGTGTTTTCTTTTTAATTTTTTTACTTCTGTAAACTTAATTTTTACAATTGTGAAGATAAATATAAATTATTAATAATAAATATAATACTTTTGTAAGTTTAATAATAAATTAATATATTTTTATACTTATTGTAACAATTTTTATTTTTAGAATAGACCTAACAAAGAAATCAATTTATATTAAATAATTTATAAATATTATTTAATAAAAATTGTTATTACTTTACAATAGAGTAAAGTAGTAATATTATCAACTTAGACAAATAAAAATAAAAATAAAAAGTGATCAAACCAATATACTTTCTAATTCGCATTTTTAATATAACTACATTAAATATAACATCTATTTTTTATTTATAACTATTATGAGTATTTCATCAGCACTAATTTTTATTAATTAAAGTAAAAATTAACTACTTAAAAAAGCAAGTAAAGCAGGGTGTTCTATTCTATATTAATCAGTATAGGAGCTACTGATTCTATTTTAAATAAAATAAATAGAAGTAAAAAATTATTTAAAAAGTAATAATAAAAATACATCAGATTCAAATAATATTAATAAATTAAATAATAGTTCTAATAATAATAATGACTCTTCTTTATCAAAAACAATTCTTCATCAAATACTAACTCTTCTTCAAACAATAATAATAACTCTAATAGTAAAAAAAAAAAATAATTTAGATCTTGCTTTTTTATAACAAATTATTTTAAAATTAAAAAATGAATTACCAACAAACCCACATCTATTTATACAATATGCATTTTGTTATATTTATTATATCTACATTAAATTTATAATATTTAATTAATATTATAGATTATTTTACTGTATTACCTTAAAAAAAACAAATACAATATTCATAGCAAGTATCCTAAATTTATAAAAATAATTAAAAATTTTGAAAAATCAAGCAAATTATTTATAATAATTTCAATAATTTCATGTATATATTTTTATTAGTACTTATAAGAATGAGTCTTACTGTATGTAGTATAAGTCTATTTTCTTTATTAAAAAAATCAAATTTAAAATAAATTTAACCCCTCGTAGTTTGTAGTATGTAGTTTGTAGTTCATAGTTCGTAGTTCGTAGTTTGTAGAGCGGAGCCATTTATTGGTTACACAGAGGGAAAGTAAGCCCCTATTCGGCTAACGCATAGCGTAATTATGTATTACTTACTTTATATAAAATATAGGGTGTAAACCTAAACTTTCAATTTAAAAATAGGTGTGGTTACCTTATAAAAATATATTAATATATTGATATAGCTTATTAAATTGCTACTTAAAGGTATGCATTTAATTATTTCTGTTTTATTTAGTTAAATTATTTATAATAAAATTAGAATTATTTTTTTTAACTATATTGATCATTTATCACTTTTTAATTTTAAAGTTGATTTTTTTGAAGTATCTAGTAATTTAGTAATGATTATTTAATTTATCGAATAGAATTATATTCTTAAAAGTCTTAAAAAGTTTTTAACTCCTTAATTTTATTTTTTGTAAATTAGGAATAACAAATGTAATATATTTAATTAAACATGTAACAGATTTTATTAAATTAGATTTATTTTTATTAATACTTAATAAGATGAGTCTTTTGATCATTAATTTTAATAGGTTTTGATAAAGCTATATTATTAGTTAAATATTTAACAATTGTAGTATTTTATTTAAAAAACAAATATAAATATAATTATAAAACTGGCTTTTTTTTTATAGCCCTCCTCTTCTTCATAGAGCTAACGCATAGAGTAGCCCATAAAGGGAAGGCTCCCTTAAGGGGAAAGGGAAATTTAAACTATTTATGGATGCGGAGTGGAGTTTATTATAAAATATAGAGATTTGATTTTTTAATACTTTCTTTTTTTATAATTTTATAAATTAAAACTAATGCTTAAGAATAAATAAAAATTTAAATAGTCTAATTATTAATTTCTTGAAAAAAAAAAACTTAATTTAACGTTTGACTATATAACTGGTTATAATTAAGAAATGTTAAAATAAAGGTAAAATCTGTATATTTTAGGGAGTAGAGGATTCGAACCTCTGTCTGTAAAGTGTAAATTTACTGCTAAAACCAACTCAGCTAACCCCCTTTATCTTTTTATATTTATTTAAATAATTGACTATTTATTTATATAAAGCAAATTAGTAATGCATTTTGTCTGCGAAGCAGCAGCGCTCCGCCAGGCAATAAAAAAAAATGCTCAATTAATGGTGCGTAGCAGAGTGAGGCTAACGCCCTACAAAGACAATTTAAAGTTAAATAGTAAAATTTAAATGAGTCCTATGAGGAAAGATCATCAAATTCTAAATAAGTAATAAACGTAATACAGATTTTTTAAAAATTACTTGTTAACCCATAACTCAATAATTATTACTGTTAAGTCATTATTAAATATTTATTACTCAAAATTAAGTATTTAGTTAAGTGTTCAATTTTTAGTATATTATATATCAGTAATATAGCACCATGCCTGCAGTGCCCTTTGGATAGCAAAGCCATTTATGGGAGTGCGTATCACTGCTATGCTCCATTTGTGGAGGAACCGGAGGGGGGTTATAATTCAGTCAAATTTCACCTAGGTTTTATATTACAGCAGCACCTTCCAGTACGGCTACCTTGCTATGACTTTTGAGATGTTACCCAAACAACTTAACAGCAATAATTATTCTTTAATAAAACCATTTATAATCTAAAATTATAAATCCTCAAACCCTAAAAAGATTTACGTTAAACTAGTTTTACTTTTTGTTTAATTAATTGACAGTTTCCACCAATCCAAGCTCCTTCCCAGCGACAGACGGTTAGTTCATCACGGATGCTAGCTTCACCGTTGCGTGGCTGATCAACGATTACTCGAAATTCCTTCTTCATGCCACCGAGTTTCAGGTGACAATCCGCTTATTAATACGTGAATTTTTTTTAATGATTAGCTCCTCCTTATGTCCTATTATTATTATTATAAATTATTTTTTTTTAACTCTCTTCTTCTTCTTTTTAATTTTTTTTTTTTAGTTAAAATTAACAGGTCTTGCGTCACTTTGTAAAAATTTTTGTGGCACGTCTATAGCCCAAGTTCATGAGGGCCATAACGACTTGTCTTCGCCCCAAATGGTTTTCTATCAAAACCACTAATTTGTTAAGTATAAATTAACACCAGGGATTTTGTCCGTTAGCGAAATTAATCTCACTTCTCACGATACGAACTGACGACAGCCATGCAACACCTGTTACTAAAGCAACACCTTTTTAAAAAAGGAGTACTTATAATTAGTAATACAAGAACTGGTAAGATTTTACGCGGATTATCGTATTAAATAACATGCTTCACTTCGTTTGCTCCGAGACCGACTAATTTTTTAGATTTCAACTTTGCAGTCGTACTCGCAAGGCGGTATGGTAAACGCGTTAACTTCGCCACTAATATACTCTTAATACTAGCTGACTACCATACATCGTTGACTGTGTGGGCTGATGAGGTCTCTAATCTCTTTCGTTCTCCACACCTTCATTCCTCAGCGTCAATCTTTAACTAGATGAATAGCCTTCGCCATTGACACTCCACTAAGTTTTTGTGGATTTTAACCCTACTCTTAGTATTGTTTAACATCCTCTATTAGATTCTATCTTCGAATCACTTTCCTCTTCTAAGTAAAACTATATGAAAATTTAAGCTTTCAAAGAAGCCTACGAATTCTTTACGCCTGTTAAAGATGACTAACGTTCGCGTCTCTGGCATTACCGAGTCTTCTGGCACCCACGGTTCATCAAATTTATCATACAATTATATTAAAAATCTTTATTTCTACCTTTATTCATTCTAGCTTCTATTAGTTTTATTTTTTCAAATCCTTCTGGTGTTTTATGTTTACCTAAAATCATTATATTTGCAATATTTGCTCAATCTAAAAAATCTAAGTATTTAACACCTAAAATAGGGTATTGATCAAAAAAAGGTATAATCTTATTAGTAATATCTGAAAAGTTTCCTATTACTAGAGTTACAACAGAATGTTCTATTCTCTTATCACGTTCAATTCTACCAGCTCCAAAATACTTAATTAATAATTCCATTAATTTTAGATCTCTCTCATGTTGAGTTATTCTAAATCTTAAATAGACTCTTTCTTTTCTAGTATTAGTTGCTTTTCTAATTCCAGCATCAAAATTACCTTCACCACTAACAAATCCTGAAATCCAATGTGGATCTGAAATATTTGTAGTTTCAATGGTTTCTCTTTTTACTGGATTAATTATAGGAAACTTAGACAGAATAAATTCTGAAATTCCTTTATTCAAAGAGGCTCTAATATTAGCTATCTGTTGTAAACCAGCAAGATTAAGATGAGCACCTTTGTTCATTAATTGAACTATTTGCACAAATAAATTAAAATCAGCTGCTTTTTGAGTCAACAGTGGATAATTCATAAAGTGAGGAATAATAACATTTAACAATTCTGTGACACTACTTACTGAGTATATTCAAGCATTATCTGCTTTATCATAAGTAATTGTACCTATGCCTCCAAAAAATTGTTTAATTTGCATTAATAAAGGAAGATCTTTTTCATTCAATCCAATCTTAAATCTAGCCATTACTCTAATTTTAGTAGCGGCTTTATTGTCTGAATAAATTGAAATAGTAAAACTACCTTCAGCATCAGTAAATCCAGTAATAAAATTTGGATTCAATGCTTTTCCACCTGTAGAATAAGATCTTTTAAATAATTGCTTAGAAGGGATTTTGACTTGATAGCTTCTTTCGAAGCCCGTTAGAGTACACCTTAAGTGTTTCCCTTTCAGAAAACACCAACTACCGTCTACTCGTTGCTCTTTTACACCTTTACCTATACTTACTGGTTGACTGTTATATTTAAATAAAGATGACTTAGATCCGCGATAACCCATTTCAGTTTCCTTCATCAGATGGCTTGTTACCATACCCAGGTAATTAGTCTGGCCACATATATACTTTCGTATACAGCTTGGTACCATAAGCTTTAGGGTGTCCCCGGAGTTTGATAGTTTAACAGCCATAAATGATGTAATCCCACTACACCTCACAGCTTTGGACAACACTATTGATAAAGAAATCATAATTTTTCTCTATTTTATCAAAGGAGACACTCCCTTGATTTCAGTTAGCTAGTTCACTCTTTCGAGCATTGACTAATATTCTTGACTGCTGGCAGATAACTCTACCTGGTAATTTCATTCCCAGTGTGGCCATATGTTCCTACAAACTTGGCTATCCATCGTCGGCTTGGTAAGCTTTTAATCCCACCAACTACCATAATAGATGTAAATAAAATCACTATAGCGAAAAATTTTCTTTCCTGCAAAAATAGTTTATTTTGCACTATATTCCGTTTTTTTTTAAGAAAAGAATAGATCTTCATATTTTAATATTAGTTTATATTCTTTATCAACAATCAAAATTGTTACACTGTATCTACCTTAATATTAGGAAGGTAAATCTTATATAACTCGAATAAATACATATTATAATTTTCATATAATTATATAAATTATTTTACTTATTATAAATGTAAATATAATTATCTCCTATTTATGAAGACTATAGGGTATACAATTTACTTTCCTCACCTCTACACCTTATTTCTTAATATAATAATAGATTAAATTATTATTTTTCAGAAACAACGATTCGCATGTCTTAAAACTACTGAACAACGTTCAATCCGAACCAAAATTAAATTCTTCTAGATTTAGACAATTTATTATTATTGTCGTATTTTATTTGCTTAATGCAATATTTATTATCTCTTTTAATCTTTTGTCAAAATTAAATTAAAAAAAGGTTTTTATGTAAAAAATTGAATTATTAAATAATAGTAATAGTCATAATAATAGTAACAAGTATATTAGTTTGTAAATTACTACTAAAAGTTAAAAATTAAAAGTAGAGGCTAAATAAAGATGATTTTTATAATTAGGGATACTTTAATTAATAATTATTTAATAATTATCTTTGTTACTTAATAAATATAAAATTATTCTATTTTCTAAGATAATATTTTAATAAGTATCTAATTTTTGTTAGCTATTACCTATTTAACATTTATATAAGACTGGTATCCCTTATAATTTTAAAGATTTTTTTAAAAATTCAAACATTGTATTGCTCTAGTAAATATAACGCATGTATAATATTAAATATAATGGAATGTTAAATAATTAATTAAAGTGTAAAATTCTAGAAAGTTAATCACTTGCTTTAATTGATCAACCGCAAATAAGTTTCAATTCAATAAACTACAATTAGTAACTAAGTTTTAATTTAGTTAACTATTCCCAATTAAAAAACAAATATACGCAAAAAACATGAACAAAAACATCAACATATTAAAATGTAATAAAAGATTTAAAGGTGTTAATATTACTATTAATGATAATAAAAGACTGATAAATTTATTTGAAGGTAAATACCAACAATTTTTATTTAGACATAAAGGTACAGAAATAAATAGTAAAGAAGATTTAATAAATCTTTTGAATAGAAAACCTAGATCTTTTTTGACTACTTTAAATATATTGGTTAAAACTTTCAAAAATTATGATCATCTTTTGACTGCACATATATCAAAACTTCATCCTAAACAAATTACAAATTTAACCAAAAAAACATCTAACTTACCCCAACCTGGTATAGAAATAACTAAATTCAGTAATTCAAAATTAATTAGTCCTAAAAAAAATTTTGAAATATTAACAGAAAAAATTCAAAAATTAACAAAATCATTACAAAATAATAAATTAGCAATACCATTAAATCTTTTTAATCCTTTACTTAAAATAAATTCTACTCACCCTTTAAGGGAGGGAGGGAAACTAAAAACTAAATTTAATTTAATATCACCACCAGTTAAATATGTGCAAATGCCTCAGACTGATTTTTCAGAAATATTTGGTCCTAATGTAGATTGAAGAAAAATAGAACATAAAGAATATAATGCTCTTTACGATTTTAAAACAAAAGTAACTAAATTTACAGATTTAATTAAAAAATATAATAGAAATAACATTGTTCCTCTTACAAAATTTAAATACTTTAAATTAATAAGTTCATTAAAATTTGGAGATAGTTTTCAAGAAAATATAAATTTTAAATTTAATTTAGGTTTAGGCTCCGTAAGCTCCGCAGGGCTCAGATCAAAAAATAAAAAAATACAAAATATATTTACTTTGTTAGAATATGCTTTTAGAGGTATGTCTTGTTTAATCAGTAAACCTGTTTATATGGAAACTCCTAAAAAATTAATTATTAACTTATTTTATTTCTTAGTTCCAGGTAAGGTTAAAAAATTCAAAAGAATTAAAAGAGCTACAGCTCCTAGAGCAACAACATGAAATGGAATTTCAATACCAGGAATTTCATTAGATAATAAAAACAGTTCTTTTTCTTCTCCAGCTTCTATAAATGGCTCCGGCTACGCAGGCAGAGACCGAGGATTAGGAAAACTGAATATTAAAAATAAGCGAAAAGTAACAGGATCCGTAGGCTCCGCAATTTTATTTTCACCTAAAAATATTAAAAAATTAAATATTTTGTGTACAATATTAAGTCGTTTATTCAAAAAATCTATTGAATTTGATTTAGTTAGATTGCATTTACCGTATTTTGATGATAATATTTTAGTTAAAGCTATCGGAATTATGAGTAAAAAAATTCATGTTAGAAATATTATTAAATATATATTTAGTAAAACTGTAATTCATTCTAAGAGAGTTAATAATTTAACTAATAAAGGTTCAATTATACCTTCTTTCTTAGCTGGTATAAAAATTAAAATAGGTGGTAGATTAATGACACAAAGAGTTATACCTCGATTATCTACAAGAGTTATCCAAAGAGGTGCTATTGCTAGAGCAAAAGTAAACTATGTAGATTGATCAAGAGTAAATCTTAAAAACAAAAGAGGAGCTTATAGTATAACAGTAACAATGAGTCATGTGTTATAAAATAAATTATTTAATATACTATCCTAAATATAAATTTTTATAAATATATAATATTAGTAAAGTTTATTTACATCTTATATTTAAATCAACTATAGCACAAATTAAATAGTGAAATTTTATTACATTAACCCTATTACTAAAAAACAAATTTTTTAACTTATTTTAGTACTAAATATTTAAAATCAACTTAAATAATAATTTTATCATTAAATTTTACAATATAACAACTAACCATTAAAACTTTATTTTTATAAATCCAAATAAACCACAACTTTGTTTTATTATTATTTAAAACTGTAGAATTTTATAGTTATTTAACCCCCCCCCTGCTGCGGAGCGCAGCGCTACACACCCCAATGGAGCTTACGGAGCGCGAAAAACAATTGCTACGCACTTCGTACTCTAAAAGAGAGTTATAATAATATTGATTTTATTTTATACATTATTAAAAAAAAAGGGAGTTAGTTAATGGAAAAAAGAAATTATTAAAAAGTAATAAAATTACAAAAATATATTTTAAATTAAAGGTTCGAATCCTTTACTCTCTAGATTTTATTTTGAAAATAAAAGAATTGCAACGTAAGCAGATAAATCTTGGACTACCTTTAATAACGCTATAAAAAATTAGTCTAATTTAAAAATAAACGCTACGCTGCTTTGTGCCACCGCCATTAATGGGAGCTAGCATTACTTACTTCGTAAAAAATTATACTAATAAAATAAAAAATAACGTTAGAGTTTGATAATAAAATTATCACAAGGTAATTTTCATATTTTTTTAAGTTAAAATATTAAATCTTTCTACAAATCTATTTGAATTTTTTTTTATAATAACAGTTATTATAATATTAATCTTATCAGGATTTGGAGTGCATTTTTTGAATAACAACAAATTTCTTTATTTCAGATAAATATTTACTTTAATTTTTAGTAGCTATTTATATTATAGCTATTGTTCTGAATTATTTTAAAGATTAAGAATTTATAAAAAGTATTTAATAAATAATAAACTACCAACTTAAAAAAATATAGAATTAAGTACACTGAGACTGAATTGTATTTTTATAAAAAAACTAAAATGTCACAAATATTTTCTATGTTTAATACTATTTTTAATGATGCTCCACAAAATTGGCAAACTGGCTTTCAAGATCCAGCTACTCCTGGTTTCACAGGAATTATCGAACTACATGATACAATTTTCTTCTATTTAATAATAATTTGTGTTGGTGTATTTTGAGTTTTAGGTAATGTTATATTTCATTTTAATAGCACTAAATCTTTATTAGTTCACAAATATTTAAATCATGGTACAATTAAGTGCCTACATCCTTTTTTTTGATAAGTTTAGTATTAACAAAGATTTATTTTATTTATTGTTACTGTTACTGTTACTGTTACTGCGTAGCAGTAGCAACACATCCTTTTTAAATTATTAAATGTTTATTAATACAGTTACCTTCCTGCGTAGCCCTGCGCTAGCCGAAGGAGTGCAAAATAATAATAAAAATACAGTTATTAATAAACAAAACAAATTAAGAAATTACTTATAAGAACTTATTTAAGTAATAGTGTTTAAACTGTAAAATTGTATGTAATAAAATAAATTTGTAAGTAACAAAATTTAAACTTCAAAAAATTATGAGTGCAGAGGAGAACAAAATTCTCACTTTAAGCTGGAAAAACCTTAGTAATAATTAAGTACTTATAATTATTTTAAATTCTATTTTTTTTTTATAAAATTTAAAGTTAAAAAGTCAAAATCTTAATAAAACTTACAAGCACTGCCTGCGTAGCGCGTAGCGCGGAGCTCCGGATCTCTTCACAGAGGTAAAATAATATTGTATTAAAGGATAATCAGCTGGTATTCTAATTTTAAATAACCTTATCGACTATACGTGAAATTACTTAAACTAAAGAAAATAAATTTCTTTTTTTAGTTAGTAAATAATATAGTACAATTCATTTTAAATTTCTAAATAAAAGTGCAGCGATACGCACTACGCAAAAAATACAATAAAAATTAAAAAGTGAATGACATTAATAGAAACAGTTTGAACTATTACTCCTGCTTTAATCTTAATTGCGATAGCTTTCCCATCATTTAGATTATTATATCTTCTGGATTATACAAATTATAACATAGCTGCGCTCCGCAGTCAAATTAAATTTTATAGGGATCATTACTTTTTTTTTTATTAAATACTGTTACTAAATTTGAACCTAAAACTAAAAAAGTTTATAAACAAAAACAAACAAAATTTATTAGTGATAAATCAATTACTAAAATAAAAACAAATTCTACGTAAAAAATTATTCCATTTAATTATTTTCCAATGTTTTTAAACTATGGAACAATAGGTATTCGACTAAATAATCATTGTCGACAAATAACAATATAACTACCATTACTAAGAGAACACAGAGTAGGTCACATGTTAGGGGATGGTTGTATAGTTTAGATTAAAAACATCTATTACTCCTTACTTTCAAATTTTACAAGCTCTGCAAAAAGTTAACTATTAAATATTCTCATTAAATTTTTTAGCTTTACTTTGTGTGCGTAGCAGTTTTCCTAAATGGGAAAGTACCACTAGACAGGGTCAAAAAATATTTGCGCTTAGATTTAGAACAAGATCCTATCCATTTTTATTCAAATTACAAAATCTTTTGTATCAAAAAATTAATGGTAAATGGGTTAAATATATTTCAAATGATTTATTTTTTTTTAAGTTTAAGTCCACGTGTATTAGCATTTTGGTTAATGGACGATGGAGCCAAAGCTGGTAATAGTGTATATTTACAAACTAAAGGGTTTACTTTTGCAGATGTTTATAAATTAGCAGTGCTCCGCACTGCACTGCTACATTATAAATTAGGTGTTATATGTCACAGTACAAAATCATGAAAACATGCCTGTTATTTACATAAAAACTAAATCTTTTCAAAAATTTAAGTCTTTAGTTTTGCCGCAGATGCATTCCTCAATGTATTACAAATTAGGGATATAATTTATCTGCTTACCGCTACGCACTCCCCACCTTGTTATTGTAATTTGTTTTTTATTTCTCAGTTATAATACTTTAATAAAAAAAATAAAAAGATACCTTTAATATTTAATCTGGCTTAATTATAACTTATATTTTACTTAGTTCAGAATAAATTTCAATTTATGCAAGAAAATGTTAAAAGTTTAATACTTCTATTTTTAAAAGTAAAAATTTAAATTCTCAATAACATTATTTGCAAGAGTGAATTCTATGCTTTCTAGAGACTTCATTTGAAAAAAAAATGTTTTTACTAGTTACAATTTTAATAAATTTCTGTAACTTAAATAATTTTAAGACAAAGTCCTAGTTTTTCCTTATTTTATTTAAAAAATGATTTTAATATTGTAAAATAAATTCTTTATTTATATGTTAAGATAAAATTATTATAAGCTATATTAATATAATAATTTAAATATTTTTAGGAATTACATTGGAAGTTATTAGCCCTACAATCACTATAAAAGTTTCTGGTCATCAATGATATTGGTCATATGAATATTCTGATTATGTAACAGATAGTGGAGATGCTATCGAATTTGATTCTTATATGATCCCAGAATCTGATTTAGAATTAGGTCAATTTAGATTATTAGATGTAGATAATAAAATGATAATTCCTATGGATACACATATAAGAATCATTGTTACATCTACAGATGTAATTCATTCATTTGGAGTTCCTTCATTAGGTTTAAAATTAGATTGTTGTCCTGGAAGATTAAATCAAGCTTCTATTTTAGTTGATAGAGAAGGTACATTCTATGGTCAATGTTCTGAAATTTGTGGTTTAAATGCCCTATAATTAAAAAATATAGAATTATACTAAATGCTACGACAATGAAAAAAATTGATAGTTAAAACATCAATTTAACTGATAATTCAATTAAAAATAAATTTAACTAATAAATCAATTAAATTATAATAATTTATATTAGTTAATGTAAACAAATTGTTTATACTATTTTCCATTTATTAGCAGTAAATGATACTCAGAGACTGTACGTAAATTTTACAAGCACTGCGCAGAGTAATAATAAACAGTCCACTCTATAGTAATATATATATAATTTATTTTTTTATAGAGAATTGATTTGAGATTTTAACTTTAACAAATTTAGCAACGAAAAAATGGAAATAGGATCTACTATTATAATGTCTAAATTTAAATTTGTATCTTCCATTGACGGAAGCATTCCCTGATCTATTACACCTCAAAAAACTAAAGCTCAAGAAGCATTAGTAAGAATGTTTGATTCTTTATCTGATAATAGTGCTGAAAAATTATATATCCAAGAAAACTTTGGAAAATGGTTAGAACCTCTTAAAGGTGATACTGGATTATCTAAATTAATTCTACATCCAGATACAAGATCTTCCAGTTTAAATACTCATTCATTAAAAAATGGAGCATTAGTTGCCAAACAATATCCGGATTCAGGTATATATGCTTTTATTTACCCTCAAACAGGTCAATTAAATATAGGATCTAGTACTCGATTTTATACTCGATTACTTAATCATTTTAGTGATTATAAGGATTTAATGCGACCTTTGTATAATAGAGCTCGTGATTTAGGAGGATTAGAACAATTTAATTGACATGTTCCTTATACACAAGTGAATCATGAAACAGAATTTATGTTAAATAATCCTAATCTAGCAGCTGACAATAAAATACGTTTAATTGTAAGATCTTTTACAAAATACGAATTATACGTAAGAGAACAAGCACTTATTTAATTTTAAATATATCTGTTAAAGCTTTAAACGGAAAAGGTCCAGTTACTTTTACATGAAGTAATTGAATGGAAGAACAACCAGTATTGACAGGTAATTTAAATTTTTTTCTTTACTATTCAGACGGAACACTTGTAACTGATGAACCAATCAGTTCTGTTTTTAAAGGAGCTGAGTTATTAGGTGTAGATAGAAGAGATTTTAATAGATACATTAACTTAGATGGTCATTATATACGTTCGCCTAATCTTGATAATAAACTTATTCGTATTTTTAATCCTTTAAGAGAAATGGGTATTCCACGACTTTCGCCTTATGATAGACAAGCACTTGGAGATGGAAATTTACCTAATGGTCTAATACCAGAAGAAATTCCAGCTGATGTGTTTACGTTTTTGAAAAGAATAGTAAAATTTTATTTGATATGTATAAATCTCAAACTAGCGCAGCAAAAGCAATGGGCTTAGATTACTATAATATGACTCGAAATATAAACAAATTTTTTATGTTGCTGCTGCTCCGCACTGTTATTTCAAGTATGGTAGGTCGTTATTTTAGTTTTAGACAAAATCCATTCTGTATAGGAAATTCAAAGCGGGTTAAAGGCTATAATAAAGGAGTAACACGAATCTATAATAGTAATATAGAATGTAATAATGCTATTTCTCCAGGATCTTTTCCTTCAAATTTAGGTAAGATGTTAAGAAAATCAGGCAAATCAGGAATTAACTATAAAGGACATAACCTAATAATGGTAAGATACACTATCCCACAACACGTTTGATCTAAAAAAGAGTAAAATTTTAAAATCAAAACAAATATATACTTAAAAAATATAGAGTTGGTATGACACGGATTAAAAATGGCATTGGTCCTATTATTATAATTTATATTTTATAATACTAACATGTTAATATATGCTAGAACCTACAAATTTTTTTTTTAGTAACTAGCAGGCAAATTTTTTTATTAAAAGGCCTCAGAGACTATATGTAACAAAACTTATTTTTTTATATGTTAAAGAAATAGTCCTAAACTTAATTTATTTATTATTGTAATTAAAAAAAATAAAAATAAAAATTAAAGATATTAATAATTAATAGTTAAATCAAAAGCCGATGTTGCAAGTTCAATACTTTTTAAATCCTCTTTATTTAATATAATTAGCAAAGAACCAAAAGAATCAAGATTAGTTTCTAACCCTGCACTTGCTGGTTTAAAATAAAAAATGGCAATCGCTTTAACTAAATGTGATAATCCATTATTAAAAATATATATCCAGTCAATTTTATCAATTCCTTTAAATGTTGTAGCTACTAAATATGGTAATGGTATTAAAAATCCTTTAATAAAAATAAATTTACCTGCCCCCGAAGGGAGAATGGCATTTACTTCGTAAATATAAATTAATAGCTGTACCGATCTTTTTGTAAACGATATAAACTCTTATTTAGGTTCATCTAAAAATTTATTTAATCGTTGTTTGTATAACATATAAATAAAGCATTTACTAATACATCTAAACATAAAACAATTTTACAATAATGTTGTTAAAAATACATGAAATGATTTTACATTATATAATTTAGAATTAATACCTAACCACCTTGAATTATTTATTAACTTAAATCCCTATTATGTATTAAATTTTAATGAATATAAATTACTTAGTTATTAAATTTATATGAAATAACAATAGCTGAACAAATTTATATGGATCTTATTCAACTAACTCTTAATAATAATTTATTTGCAAATTGATCTACTTACAATAAAGGAGCTATAGGCTATATCAGAAGTGAAATGGATAACAATAAATTATCTTTATCCTTTTTAAATAGATCTTTCAATAAATCTACTTTAGAGTTACATAAACAAAACAGAACAGGTAAAAAACTTTAAATTAATACTAAAAAAAAAGGATCTTAAAATTGTACAGGTAAATCAGTTATTTTATTAGATTTAATTTTAAATAAATAAATACTATTTGATTCTGTAATTTAACTAGCTAGAGAATTATTGATATTTCATAGAACAATCAACCGTTGGATTTTAGATAACAAAGTACACAATACGAAATCATTAAAATATCCTTTAATTAAAATAAAATTAGGTTAAAGTTATGCCTATTGCAATAGAAGCAGTATCTATGCCTGATTATTTAAGTTGGCTAGCAACAAATGGAAATTAGTTTTTAAATTTCTTTACCTCCCTTAAATGGAGGATACGGCTAACGCTCCCTTTCCCTTAATGGGGTGCGGAGCGAGGAAACTTTTATTTAACTATTTTTTATTTCTTTCGCTCCGACCTTGTAATAGTAAAAATTTGCAAATAATACAATTTTCAACTATATTAATTATAGAATTTATTTACACTTTGCCTTCATCTTTCAACTATTTTTAAGTTAGTCTTTTAAATTAAGGTTGATCAAGTTATGTAAATATAAAATTTATAAATTATCTTTTTGTTTCATTAAGAACTAGTATAAGTAAAGTAAAATACTAAACTAGATGCACTCTTCGTAGAGTGTAGCGCTCCTTGGGTAGCACAGAGAAAAATCAACAAATATTAAACAGTTTGAACTGTTAAAAATATTTTAATTTAAAACAATAACAAAAACATAAAATTTAACCCCCACCCTTCTTCTGCATAGCGCGTTAGCCTCCGCCCCATTAAGGGAGGAGAGCGTAGCCAAAATTAATGGAGCGGCCTTCGCCCTTCGGGCATGTATGTATTAGTGTTTATATTAAAATGTAAAAACAATATAGACTTTACTATCTTATAAATGGAATACTAAAATTTTAATAGATTATTTAAGGTAGTCTTATTTTTAAGATCTTTAAAATCAAATAGTTCCAGATTAGGAAGTAAATAATTTCAGTAATAGTAAAGTATAACTATACCCAGAAAACAAGTAATGATCTTTATAAGTATCTTAATTCTCATAGTGGCTATTGCCCTACCTTCATTAAATCAACAACTTTCATCAATTTTGATAACTAGAATATCTGCTATTATATTTATCTATTCCGGAGCGTTAGCTTTTAATGCTTTATATATTCAGTCAATTGGATCAGGAATAGGTATATATAGTGGATTATTCCATGTGACCATCATCTCACAATTATTAGATGGATTTTTATTAATTTTGGCTGCTTTAATATTAACAGCTTGGCCTTTAATAACTTCCTCTTATTATAATAAAGTAATAAACTTAACAAGTTATTTTACAGATGGTGCGTCATCCTTAAAAAACCTTCCAAGACTTCAGAAAGAAGGTTCTTCAAGCTCATCTACATTAAAAAAATATAATTTTATAGGATTATATACTCCTCGAACAGAATATTGTTTAATAGTATTGTTCAGCGGATTAGGTTCTTCTTTATTAATTTCTTCATCAGATCTTTTATCTTTATATTTAAGTATAGAATTACAATCATTTGGACTTTATATATTAGCAACATTATATAAAGATTATGAATCAGCGACTGCATCAGGTTTAAAATATTTTTTATTAGGAGCTTTATCTTCTTGTTTTATATTACTAGGTGCAGGTTTAATTTATAGTTTCACAGGTTTAACTAATTTTGAATCTATATACAGTTTAATTTCTGTATCTTATACTATGAAAATTTTTAGTGGTGTAAGTTTAGGTGTAATTTTTATATTTGTAGGTTTTTTATTTAAAATAGCTGCTGCTCCATTTCACTCTTGGTCTAGTGGCCTTCTTTCGCTCGGCCTCACTTACTCCGTAAGCGAGTAATCGAGGGGATAAGAGAAAATTTACTATATGCTGGAATTTTTTGTTTTACTTCGGCGACGTCCGAATAATATTTTTATTTAAATAATTAGTAGTTAATTGTATATTTTAAATATATAAAAAAACAACCAGCAGGAGTGTAACTATTATCGCTCCTCAGAGGCTTTACGTAAAAAATTTTATTCAGTTTGAAAAAAAACATTTTTATTTAAAATTTAAGATAAAGTCCAACTGTAGTTTTAAACATCTAAATAAGCTAAAGCTATACATTTACTTTGGGCCCGACCACCGAACTTTGGGGAAGGAGTATTACTTTTTTTATTTTATATCGTGACTTTATTATTTATAATCAGTTATGTTGTGCTAATTTTTTTTAATGGCTATAAAATTTGTCTGCACTTTTTCTTCCTAAAAGGGAAAGGTTATTATTACCTTAAAGTATAAACAGTGGTTTATTTGTTTAAAACTAAAGTCGCACCAGATGTATATGATGAAACTCCAACACAAGTTACTCTTTGATTAACTATTATTCCAAAAATATCTATTTTAGTTTTATTATTAGAAATACAAAGTGGATTATCTATAAATTCAATAATAAATATTAATGATTTCTCCGTAGGGCCCGTAGGCGGATTTGGAGTCGTAGAAAATATTTTAACTCAATTTAATATATCAAGTAATATATTTGATGTAACTTATAATTCAAGTTATGTTTTAAAAATGTTATTATTAATAAGTTCTTTATTCTCATTGATAATTGGTACAATAGTAGGTTTAGCTCAAACAAGAATTAAAAGATTATTAGCTTATAGTACAATATCACACATAGGGTTTATTTTATTAGCTTTAGCTATTAATACTGAACAATCAATTGATTCATTTTTATTTTATATTCTTCAATATTCTATTACAAATTTAAATATTTTCTTAATTATATTAGCTTTAGGATTTATAATTCATAAAAATGGTATAAAATTATACTCTAATTCTAAGAATATTTATTTCTTTGATTTCGATATTAGATATTTAGTGGATCTTAAAGGACAATTCTTAGCTAATCCTTTACTGAGTTTAAGTTTATGTATTTGTCTTTTTTCTATGGCCGGTAAAAATAGAATATGCCGATTTGCCTTTGGTTTTAATATTTAAATTAATTAAATACCATAAAAATTGTCAATATATACTGGAAAGTTTATTACTGTGAATCATTTAAAATTTGAATAAAATAGCTTCACTAATAGATCAAAACAACCAGTAGGTAAAATTATTTTACTTCAGAGACTACATTTGACACATTCAAAATTTAATTTGATAATAATATAGTCCAATGTTTACTTTTTATTATATTTAAAAATTGAAACTTTAAATAAAGTAACATTAATTTTTTAAATTGTGATTTATTCATTACTAGATCAATTTACTTTATCAACCTTTTTTTAAATGTAAATTTTGAAAGCTTTGCGGAATTTAGCTGTTTAACAATTATTGTTTCCTCTTCTTATCAGTCGGACTGGGGATCTGTTTAGCTGGTTTAATAGAAGGTGATGGTGCAATAGTTGTACCAGAGAAAGCAGTTAAATTTTATAGACTTTTTATTGAAATAGTTTTTCAAATTGCCGATCTCCCATTGTGTAAAACTATTCAATTAATTATAGGAGGTAATATTTACATGAGTACAAATCATTGCAGATTAATTATAAAAAAAAAAGATATCTGTTTTAAAGGTTATTTACCTTATAAATGGTAAATTCAGAACACCTAAAATTGAGGCTCTTCCATCATAGAATGATTAATTGATTTAATTTGAATTATAAAACTAATATAACTTTATTTAACTTAGACTATAGCCCAATACAAAGTAATAGTTGATTGGCTGGTTTTATAGATGCAGATGGTAGTTTTTAATTTAATTGATTATTTGATAAAAAAGGTTTACCTACTAGTTTGCAATATTACTATGAGAATTACACAAAAAATTGTAATATCATAGTAAGAGAGCAAACAATTTATTTGGGTTATCAATTTTTAATATAATGAACTCTATTACTACATTTTTATCTGTACCTCTTCGACTTATTCATCGACAAAGAAAAACTGGTTTAGATTCTGCATATGAAGTAAGTGCTCCGCACTGCTAATTTTTTAGCCAATTATACAATTTTAAGTTATCTTCTTAAATATTCTTTATTTAGTTATAAATACAGATCAGTTCCTGTTCAATTAGAATTGCTAAGATTATCTAAAAACAAAGAACTACAAACTTGTAGGAGGTTTAGCTAATCTTGAAGATTTAAAATTAAAAAGTAGAAGTGAAAATCTTTCTATTGATAATAAACTTAAATCTCATTATAATTATATATATAATAAGTTTCCTTTCAATTCTTGGTAGAATCTGTTTTATATTTAAATCTAGTTTTTCCTTTATATTTTATTCAAAATTTTAAATATTTATATTTAGTTTACATTGGTTCCACCTTTATTAGGTTTTTTTTCTAAACAGTTTGTTTTATATTCAGCTGTTCAAAGTGGTTATTATTTTATGGCTTTTATAGCTATTTTAGTTAGTGTAATTAGTGCCTCATATTACTTAAGAGTTATTTTATTATTATTTACAGAATCAGAATTAGTAGAGTCTAATAATAATTCATCTCGAAGTAAAAATAAAGATGAAGACAATTTATCTATGGCTACGAACTCGAAGTTGCTGCAGAGCCAGAGCGCTTCTTTAGGTGGAAATGAATCAATTTTAAGTAATTTTCATAGTTTCTTAATTTCTACAATTACATTATCAATTTTATTGTTTATTCTAAAACCAACTCTATTGTTAAACAGTACACAGTTACTAAGTTTAAGTTACTTTAATTATTAATGAATACAACTTTATTAGTTTTAATTATATTTGTACCTATTTTAGCATTAATATTATTAGGTTTAAACGTTTTATTAGCCCCACATAAAGCGTATGAAGCTAAGCTATCAAGTTACGAATGTGGATTCCTAGCATTGCATAATCAAACAAGAGAAGCTTTTCAAATACATTTCTACCTAATCAGTATGTTATTTTTAGTTTTTGATCTTGAATTAGTTCTATTGTTACCTGTTACTGTGACTCTTTCTTCTATCAGTACTTTTGGTTTTTGAGTTGCTGTTTTATTCTTTGTAATTTTAACAGTTGGATTTGTATTAGAAATAGGTACTGGAGCAATTTCTCTTAAATCAGGAAATTTACAAAAAAAATAAAAATTAACCCCCCCCCCCCCGATCCGGCTGCGTAACCGCAGCATCACTTCAAAAAAAAAATTCATAAAAATAATAAAAAGATAGCAATAAATTTAGGTAAACGAAAATTTCTACTTCTTCTTTAATTTATAATTCTAATCCTAATCCTAAGACTAAATTTGAGTTTGATTCTATAATAAATTGAGTAAAAAAAGCTAATAGTATACAAATTTTACCTACAAATATTTACAATTTTTACTATAATCCTCTTATTCGAATTATGAGAGTTATTTTTGGTATTGTAACTGTAATTGTTGTAAATGGTAATCACAATTAATTTTCTGATCATTGTCAAATATTTGTAGAAATAATTGCACTAATTCAAATAATTCATATAGTTATAATATCTATTATTATATTCTTTTTTTGGGGTTAAGAAAATGAATTAAAAATCCTGAAGAGTTTGAAGTTCGTAATTAACCATTTAATATTTATGCTAAATTAAAACTAAATTGGATAATAAGAATATTGTCGATTTATAGAATATAATGTAACTTTAGCTAATGCTGGTATAAAAAAATTATTTATTTTTTCTTTAAGTAGCAGCGAAGCGCTCCAAATCCAAATTGCGCGCCTACGTACTGGTTGTAAGTTAAATTGACCTTACTTCTTTCAGTAAATATTATTTAACTTTAAGTTTTTAACTTTAGTATTATAAGTAAAAAAATAATATTATTTTTTACAAGTGCATACATAAACAAATTGTTAAAAGAGTGTTATAATAATTTATAAGGGTAGTTGATCTGATTGGTAAAAGTGGTTCTCTGTAAAAGAATTGGTTTATAACCGTAAAAGGTTCGATTCCTTTACTGCTCAAAATTTTAATTTTTATTTTATTAAATATAATTTTTTTAATTAATTATTTCTTTAATTATGTAAATTATAAATTACAAAAAAGAAAACAAAGAAAGTTTAACTTAAGATTTAATTTTACTTTTATTCTATTTCTTCTCTTTAAAAGAAGATATATAATTTTTATTTGAATGTAAGTATTAGCTTCGGTTGCTTAGTGGTCAAAGCGCTAATCTGAAAAATTAGAGATGTGAGTTCAATTCTCTCCCAAGGCAAAATAAGTGTTATTTTTATCTTCTCGCGCTGAAATATAAATATATACTTATAGAAAGAAAAATTTGTTTTTTTCAATTTATAATTTAAAACTAGTAATGGTTTTTCTAAAGAAAAAGTTATATTTATTTAAGTAGAATTAAAATTTTGATTTATATTTTTCTTACTTTCATTAAGATTTATAAAATTATAAGTTATATTTTAAATTAAAGCTATAATTAATTACAATAAGAATATTACCATTTTTGTTAGTTTAAATAAAAGTAGTTCTAATGCTTTCTACACTAGTATTTATCTTTCACTATTATAAGAATAAATATAATACATAACACTACAGAATAAACTATTGCTTATTTTTATAAATTTTTAATAAATAAATTAATTAATTTAAATAGTCATAGTCTAGAAAAAAAGATTTGATTTTTCAATAAAAATAGCCGGAATAGTTTAATAGGTTAAAACGAATTCCTTGTAAGATTTAAATATTGGTTCGAAGCCAGTTTTCGGCAAAAAACAAAGAAAAAATAAATTTTACTATAAAAGAGTAATTATAAGTACTAAAGTAAAGTAAACTTACATTTATTAGCTAAGTGTTGCTTAATCTTAATTAAAAAAAAGTAGTTAACTATAACTATAATGAGTTGTAGTTTAATTTGGAAAAACGTCATTTTTTGGTAATGAATTATATCAGTTCGAATCTGGTCAACTCAGTGTATGCTAATCTAGGTAAAAGGGTATAAAAAAAAGAATGTTTATAAAACATCTTAAACTAACAAATTTACTATATAAATAAACTTTAAATTGTTTCTAAAAATTGTTATTAATTTTAAATATTATAATTTAAACCATATAGTTAGATTCGTTCTATCTGTTAAATAGTTAGTATAATTTTTTTTAAGGAAACAGAACTCGAATGGTTTGAGTGTCCCACTTTTAATGGGAAGGTCCCAGTTCAAGTCTGGGTGTTTTCAATAATAAATTTATTATTCACAAAAGATATAATTCAACTAAAATTTTTTATTCATTTTCTTATTTACTATCTATATTTTTAAACTTTATTGTTAATATACTAATCTCTGCGTTAGCCGTAGAAAAAAATATTACATAATATAGATTAAAGAGTATGAGAAAAGTGTATAAATTTTTTAATAATTTTCTTTAATAACTAGTGCACTCAATATATAAAATTATACCTTAAAAAGTTTACGTATGATTGTAAAATTTTAATTTTTATACAATTTTAATGAAAAATAAAAATTAAAATCAAATATACGGGCACTGTGAGATTCGAACTCACGACTCTTTTGGAGTACCTATTTTCAAGATAGGCGCCTTAAACCAGCTCGACCAAATGCCCTTAAAAAAATAATAAGAATAAGACCGGAGGGAATCGAACCCTCAACTTTTCTATTATGAGCAGAATGCATTAACCAATTATGCTACAGTCTTAAATTTAAAGCTTAGCTTAAAAACGAAAAATTTATACCTCTTTTAGAACTTTAAATAATCTTTAAAGCCTCAAAAGATTTTTAATCTATCAATTTAATTAATAATAATAATATTGTTCAAATGTTTAAACTAAATAAAAATTTATTGATTATAACTTAAAATTTCAAAGCCAACCCACTGCGAAGCAGGGAAGAGTGTTTTCTCATGCATTTGTGAATAATAACACATTAAATTTTATTGAAAATAAACCTATTATTAAATTTTATGGTGATGATCTTGATAAAAAAGATTATTAATTAATTCCTAAAAATAATTGGAAATTGTAAAGAAGAACTTTTAAAATATCTAAAATCAGATGTTGAAGGATTTTATGAAGTTTTAATTAATGTAAGTAAAAAATGCCACCTGCCCTTCGGCCGAAGGGCAGGGGAGGATTTGAAAAATATAATTTAAATATTACAAAATTTTATACTTTACCTGGTTTAACTATTGCAGCTTATTTTTGTCATTATCATAATAAAGATCATGAAATTAAAATGATTAGAGGACAAGTAGAAAAAGATATTAGATATGCATATCAAGGTGGAATAGTTACTGTATTTTCAAATAAAGAAATTAAAAATGGTTACCATTTATAATATAATTTAAAAATATCCTAATGCAATGTTACAAGATATGCCTATCGGTAATCGCTATCTTTACTACAGAAAAAGATTTCAGTGAAGTATTTGGTTTTGTATATGGTTTAATTACACCACCTGTCTGCGTAGCTGAGCAGAAGATGTTCTTAAAAATTTAACTGTTTAACTTTTAATTGATGGAATAATTGAACTACCTAGAACACCTTTCCATAGATGAATAAATAGTGAACAAATGAAAAGTGCAATTAAACAGGATATAAATTTGAAATGCTGTGTGGGGTATAAGTTTGAAAGAGGTAAATATGTATTTAAAAAATATGTAACTGAAATATATGAAATTAAAAAGAATAGTAAATCCTGTAGAAAAAAAGTATTGCTAAATTAATGTTAAATTCATTATATGGACGATTTGGAATAAAAGGTATCAAAGAGATTATAAAATAATGAGCAGTAAAGAACATGAAGATAAAATAGATAAACAATATAATCATAAAATTTTATCAGAATTAGAAAAAGGAGATAAACTTGTAAAATATAGTTCTAAAATGGATGTAAAAAAGAAAATTAATAAGTTACCTTGAAAATGATAGTTTAGAAACTTTGAGAGATGAAAGTTCAATTAATAAATTAAAAGATTTTAATAAATCTAGAGGTGTACCTTCAGCTGTTCAAATTGCAGCTTCTATATCAGCATATGCTAAAATATTAATTAATGAGTTTAAAAACTTAGAAATACAATAATAATGTGTATATTCAGATACAGACAGTATAGTACTAGAAAATGAGTTAGATAATAAATTTATAGGGACTGAAATAGGACAAATAAAATTAGAACATAAAATTAATAAAGGTGTATTCGCTAAGAAGAAACTATAATAAATGATAAAGATAAATTAAAAATAAAAGCTAGTGGAGCAGATAAATCAAAATTAAGCTACGACGATATATTAAATATCAGTCAAGGAATGGATAAAATAACATATAGAAAATCATTTAGAATCAGTTGAGAAAAATTAAATGTAAATATTCAATTAGATAGATAAAAACAATTTTTTTTGTAAGTTACTGCTTTAGATAAAGGAATAGAAATGTAAAATTTTCTTTTTTTTTTTATTTGTTCTGTTTATTTTATAACATTTTTAACTATACTTCAAGAAATTTTAAATATATTTATTTTTAATAATAAGGACGATTACGTTATTCCAGTTTTCATATCTATTATAAAGTAGTACAAGTGAACAACCATACATTACACGCCCTTAAGAGGAGGGAGCGTAGCGCTAGCTGCTTCGCAGAAAGAGAAATAAAATAGAACTTATATTAGTATAATTTATTTGAGTTAGTTAATTAATAAATAATATGCTGAATAAAATATTTATTTAGTTTTAGACAATGAAGAGATAAGAGAAAATTTGAATATTTTAGTAAAAATAAAATTAAAAGCGATTGTTGTCTATTAAAGAAAGAAATAAAGAAAAAAGAAAGAATTAAATAAAATCTACTGCTGCTACGCTTCGCAGACTACTACTCCTATTTTTATATTATTAATAGAGTAAAGAAAATAGAGTATATCAGTTTAAAGTTTCTAAGAATTAATCTAAAACTTTCATTTTACCTAATAAACTTTATTATGTGAACAACAGGTAACTATTTCACAAACAATTTTGATATAACTTTTTTAAATTTAAGAAATATATCTAAATGTTAATATCTAACTCTTAACTATTTAAAATTATCTCCTTTGTAAAATCTAAATTTTAAAATAAAGTTAGTATAAAGCTAAAATAAATTATAAGTAAAATAAAACTTATTAATTAATAACTTACATAAAGATATATCACTTCAATAAAAAAAAAAATCTACTGCTACGCACTACGCACTACGAACTACGCACTACACACTACGCACTAATATGAAAGGATAAGATTATAAATTTAAATTTGCTAAATAGGTATATTTTAATCTTTTTAATATTTATTTTAGTATATTTTGTGTGTCTTAGTTATTAATACTTTTAATTTTATTTTTTTGATTTTTATAATTGAAATACTTTATAAGTTTTGTACTTGAAATTTTTCTTTTTTATTTACTTTCATATAAGATATATTTGAATAATAGATCTAATTTTAATTTTATTGTTTTTATATTTAATGGGGGACTTATTTTTAAAATATTAGTTTATTAATGTAATTCTATTGCATCTTTAATATAGCTTAATAATAAAAGGGTAAATACATATGCTTGTATAAATGAAACTGCTAATTCTAGACCTATAATAGCTAAGAATACTGCAAAAGGAATTAAAGTAACAATAAACATTACGATACCTCCAGCGAACATTTGATATAAAAATGTACTTAGAATTTTCATTAGAGTGTGACCAGCAGTAATATTACTGAATAATCGTATACCTAAAGAGAAAGCTCTAGAAATATAACTTAATAATTCGATTAATACTAATAAAGGTACTAAAGCTAAAGGAGTTCCAGCTGGTATGAAAAATGAAAAAAAATGAATTTTATGGATAGATAAACCTAAGATTGTAACTCCGATAATTAGAGTAAAAGATAAACCTATTGATACTATAATTGAAGAAGTAATTGTATAAGAATAAGGAACATTACCTATTAAATTAGCTATTAAAATAAAAATAAATGTTGAATATATAAAAGGTAAATAGATTTCTTTCCCTAATTGTTCTCTAACCATAGAATTTATACTTGCAAAAATACTTTCTAATAAAATAGACCATTTTGAAGGTAATAATTTTGTATTATTATTTGCCATTATATGTAAACCTACTATTAAAAATAATATTAATAATGAATATAAACCTAAATTAGTTAAAGTAAAGTTAAAGTATCCAAATAAAGGTGCGTTGAAACCTAATAAACTAGTAATTTCAAATTGTTCTAAAGGTGAATTAATAAAAAATTGATTAATATTATTATTAAATTGTGTAAACATTTTTAATTAAATTGTTTTACTGTGTTCTGTTTCCTGGTCATTAACTATAATTAAAATTATAAAAATTATAAATAATATATTGTAATAGTTGAAATTAATAAAATTCTCTCAACTCACTTATTACTACTTTTATAATTTATATTTAATAATTTATATAAAAACATTGGATTATTTTATAAATTATAAATTTTTGAATTAAATAGTTGTGAGTGATACCCAATATGTTTTATTTATTTTGCTAATCCTAAATATTTATATTTATTGTATTTTGATTATGCTTTTTATTGTATTAATTCATGAGTGAATAGAAAAGAATGGGTGAACATAAACATAGAACTAAACAAGAAAGACGAATATTCAATCGAAGATATTATTCAACATAAATTACTCCTATTAATCCAGAACAAAAGGATGACTTAAAATCAAATAAAACTTAAATAATTTCTATTAATCCAAATCAAGAGGATAATTTAGATTTACAAACAAATAAATGATTACATCTTAAAGTAAAAGATAACTATTTTAAATTTGTAAATGATGATACAATAGAATATGTATTAAATGAATTTTGATCAAGAGTTATGAATAAATTAGATGATGATCAATTTGTTTTAATATTATTTAGAGTAATTTATGACAAAAAGATTTTATTTTGACACTAGGTGAAATGCAGAAAGTTAATAAAAATGATTTAGAAAAGATAATTGAATTATATAAAAAATTTTTTGAAATTAAAGATGATTATTATAAAAAAACAATAGTTAAATCTTTTGTAATTTCTTATAATATTATACCTGATTATAAATTGAAATCATCTAAAAGTTTTATTAGATATTATAGAGAAGATAATAAAGGAATAACTTGGAATACACTTTTTGGTACTAACTTGCCTAACACTGCAGATTTTAATTTATGAGGAAAAGAATATTTAACTAAAATAAACAAAAATGGTTTATCTACTCATCATATTAGAAAAAATGATTCATCTTTGATTTTTATTGTTACTGAATTATCTGGAATAGAAACTGAAGTAAGAATTTGTATTAAAAATAAAGTAATTTTATCTTTCAAAGACACTATATCCTCAATTGAAAATAAAAATACGTTTAATAGGATTATATTATCTAAAAATAATAATAAATCATTTACTTATCAAGATGGTATAATAATTCTTAAAACTTCAAATAAATTAACTAATTTTCTTACAAGTATTAATACAAGTAAAAATATTGATACTAAAATTATAGTTATGGATATTGAGACTAGAGATATTAATAATGTTAAATTACCTTATTGTATTTGTATTTATGATGGTAATAACAAATATGAATTTTATTTATCTGATTTTAATTCAATTGATCAAATGTTAGAAGAATCTATATCATTTCTATTTAAGGCTAAATATAACAAACATAAAATATATTTTCACAATCTAAGTTATTTTGATTCAGTTTATATTATAAGAATTTTAGCTAAATTATCAAAATCTAATAATTATTACTTTAAACCTCAAATTAAAGATGGTAAAATTCTTAATCTTAAATTAAATTATGGTAAAAATTATAACATCTATTTTAGAGACTCATATTTATTAATGCCTGAATCATTAGATAAATTAGCTAAATCTATGAATGTTGAACATAAATCATTGTTTCCTTTATTTTTTCCTGGTACTGTAGATTTAGATTATATTGGCGATGTTCCACCAATTAAATATTTTAAAAAAGATTTAGATAATTCAGATTATTTTAAATATTTACTATCTATTGGTGATATTAATAATTGATCATTGAAAGATGAAACTATTAAATATTGTATTCAAGATTGTGTATCATTACACCAAGTTCTAACTAAGTTTAATGAATTAATTTTTAATAAATATAACTGAAATATTAATAATTATCCTACTTTGTCATCATTATCTTTTGGTATTTATAGAGCTCATTATCTTAAAGATTATAAAATTCCATTGATTGGAGGACAAATTCTTAAAGATATCAGAGAAGGTTATTTTGGTGGACATACTGATGTATATAAAAACTCAGGGCAAAATATATATGTTTATGATGTTAATTCTTTATATCCTTATGTTATGAGTAAGTTTCAAATGCCTGTCGGTAATATTCAATATTTTGAAGGTGATATCTATAAAACAGAAGATAAACCATTTGGATTTTTTCTAACTGAAATTGAGGCTCCTGAAAATTTAAATATTCCTATTTTAATGACTAAAGCTAAAATTAATAATACATTAAGAACATTAGCTCCATTAGGTAAATGAACAGGAGTTATGTTTAGTGAAGAATTAATGAATGCTATAAAATGTGGTTATAAATTTAAAGTGTTGAAAGGCTATACCTTTGATTCTGATTTTATATTTAAAGAATTTGTTGACGATTTATATGAAATAAAGTGTAATCACACTAAAGATCATCCGATGTATTTAATTAGTAAATTATTATTAAATAGTCTTTATGGTAGATTTGGAATGCATATAGAAACTTTTTTAACTAAAAATGCACTTGTTGATAATAATGAGTTATATGAAATGATTGAACATAACAATATTTTAGATATTATGAATCTTGATAATGATATAAATTTAATTACCTTTATTCCTACTTCTGCAAATGATAATAATGATGATTCATTATTTAATAACATAACTAAATTTAATATTTCTATTGCTTTATCTTCTGCTATTACTGGATATGCTAGAATTCACAAGTCTCAATTTAAAAATGAAAATAATCCCTATGATTTATTTTATTCGGATACTGATAGTATAGCAATTGATAAACCTTTAGATGATAATCTAATTGGTAAAGAATTAGGTAAAATGAAACTTGAATATATTTTTGATAAAGGTGTATACTTATCTCCAAAAGTTTATGGTGGAATTACTAGTGATGGTAAAGAAATTATTAAAGCTAAAGGATATAAAAATAAAGATCAATTTAAGAAGGATCAATTAGAATTTAAAACTTTAGAATCATTACTTCACTTAAATAATAATGAAATCAATCAAATTGAAATTAATCATCAAAAATGATTCAGAAATTATGAACTAGGAGAAATCAAGGTTGAAGATCAAAAATATACTTTAAGAGCTACAAATAACAAAAGAGATTTTATTATTAAAGACAATACAATAATTGACACTTCACCATACATTATTAATAATAATCATATTATAGGTCCTAAAAATATTACTAAAAATATTGAAAGTAATATAACATCTTTAGAAAAAGATATTAACATAATTGAATAACAATTCCTCATCAAAACACTCTCCACTTAGTTATTTTATAATAATTATTAAGGAGAATTTTCTTCCATTAGCATACTTAAAAAACTTATTAATTTTAAAATTAATAAATCTATTGTAGTATTCTACAATAAAGTGATAGAAGCTTAAGTACTTATTAACTACTTTTACTTGATTAAAGTTCACAAAAATTTTTAAAAAAGAAAAATAAAAAAAAAAATATGAAAAAATATGAACTAAAAATAAACTTTAACGAACAAAAAGGAATAGATTACTTACAAAAATGTAAATTAACACAATCTAAACAAAATATCGGTGGATGTATACTATCATTTTTTATTAAAATTAAAAATGGAAATCAAACAGATTTAATCTCTTTACTATTATTTTTAGATTTTAGAACTGGACGAGTTGAAAGATATCTTATAAATTCATCTAATAAAGATCTTATTAAAAAAGGAGTTGATTATAAAGAAGATTGATATTTTTTTTGAAATAATGAAAAGTATAAAATTTTCCATGAAAATGAACACATAATAAATACAGAATTTACATCACTCTCTAGATTAAATGATGGTCAATTAACTAGAACATTTTATATTAATTTTATGAGTGAATTGTTAAGAGATTATCTTCAATTTAATAATTCATTCTTAGATGGTAATATGGCCTCTTTAAAAAAATTAACTTCACCTTTAAAAGATTCAGAATATGAAGAAGTAACAGATCCTAAAAAAATTGAAGAAGCTAAATTATCAAAAAAACTTTATATAGGTACAAATAAAGATAATGAAGGTAAATAATTTATTATAAGAAAAAATGCATTAGGTTCAGGGAAAATTAATAAAATTGAACAAGAATCTATTAATAAATCAGTTGAATATAAATTAAAAGATCTTGAATCATTTCAAGCATACAAATACATAGAAAACTATGAAAATAATTTAACAATATATATACCTAAAGCTTTTAATAGTTATTACATGTCTGAATTTTTTAAAGATCATAAAATTAATTTTTTTAAAATGCTCTAAAAGAAATGAATTACCTCAAATTGTTCAAGACTTTGTTAGATGTTTAGACATTAAAAATATTAAATCACCTCAGGATATTTCTCAAAAAATTAAATTTTTTAATTATAATATTGTAAAAAGATTAGATGATTTATTCTTCCATAAAAAATTAATTAAACCTAAAAATAAAATTAATCTAGATCATTTATAAAAGTGGATAAAAGTTAAATTTTAACTATTTATTTCTTTAATAGCCGCTTTTTGAAATCAAATGATCGAAAAAGTTTTGTTATTAATATTTTAAGAACACTAAAATTTTTTAACCTATGCCACACTTCATAATATCAAGAATGATTATTTTAAAACTTATTAGATTTATTAAAGCTGATACAGCATTTTATACTTTATTTAAATCTGTCTTCTCATTTCTACCGCCGTTAATTAAAAATGTTGGAATTATACCTGTTGCAGTTGCTATGTGAAATATTTCAACATTTATTAGTAAAAGTCTTAAATTAAAAGATTTTCCATTAGAAGTATTAAATAAATTAAACCCCCTTGTAGTTAAAACTATAATAGAAGCTATTGCACCTAATTGAGATACTTGTATTAAAAACAGTGGACTATTTAAAAATTTATTTAATTTATTTTTAGGTTTATTTTCATTAGGATTAATTAGACCCATTATTTTTAAATGTGTTAAATTTACATTTGGTATTGTATTTACATCTATTGGTATAGCTTTTAATGAAGCTTTATCATCAATAACTTTCTTAAAAACAATTTCTGATTATATTTTAAACTTCATACCTATCACACCGGCAATTAATAATTTTATTAGCTTATTTAAAGGACAAGTTAACACTACAGACATATCTGTAAACAAATCGGATATTAATCAATCAATTAATGAAACATCTTCCATCTTATCAATTATTGGTTTAATAATTCTTGGGGCTGGTACTATTTTAATTGTATTATTCACAGGAGATTACTTTATTTCATCAACAATTAGAACAATTCCAGGTGTAGGTACAATTTTAGATTCCTTATATTCAGCTGGTAATTATTTATTATCATGATTTCAATCAACACCAAAACCTGATATAGATCCTTCAACTCCAGAATCTATTAAGCTTGATTATATTAGATCTGAATCAATTTCTAGATCATCAAGTGGAAGTTCAACAGCCAGCGATACTACATTTAAACAACCAACACCACCAGCAAGTAGACCAACATCACCAACAATGTGACCTAATCCTAGAGATCCAAGAGATTCAAGTTCAAATTGGGATTAGTTTTTACAAAATCTAATAATAACTTTAAAAAATTTAACCCCCTTTCTATATGTTAATGTTTATGCACCACTTTTGTTAATTTATGGAAAATTAAATTTAATAGATAAAAGTGGATAAAAGTTAAAATACAAAATTTTGATTATTTATTTTATTAATAACCGCTTTTGATTTTATAATTCCAATTCAAATTCAAGGATTATGATAAAGTTCTGTTATTAATTTTTAAAAGAAAAAAACAAACTAAATATGAATTTAATGATAAAAAAAATAAACACATGTTTTATTAACCTTATAAATATTTTTTTCAATATAATCTCTTTAAATAAATTACCAGTGAAAGGTAGTGTCACTTATTTTTTATTATTACTAGTTGGTGTAATTTCATCAATTGTAATTAGATATAGTTATTTAAATAGCTTAATATTACCTTTTCCTGAGTATATTAATAATAGTATTATGGCTTTTTCTATTCTATATTCTTTATTTTTATTTTTTAATTATGTTCTTATAACTGCAAATGCTTTTAAATTAATTGATTTTTTTTCATTAGAAAGAAAGAGAAATACTACGCAAATTAATAATACAAATATTATATTTATAGGATATTACTTGTATTATTTTTATGTAACTTTTGTAACATCTTTTGTGGTTATGATTAATTATTATTTATTTTTTAAGATATTTTATTTTAATTTTTACATTTTGTTATTGTTTATTGTATTTATTGTAGCAGCTCATTTTATATTTTATACAGTTAATTTTAATTATGATATAAATAAAGTATTATCATTTACTGGTAAATTAACTTTATTTTCAATATTATCTTTAATTTTAATTTATATGTATTGTAGTTATAATGGATCAATAATTAAATTTATTAACCATCTATCACCATTTAAAACAATTTATTGTGAATCATCATCTACTCGAGCTACAAATGATTTAAATAACTTAACTGGAACTAATGATGGACCATCTATTAATTCAAATAATACAAACTCAACTAATGTAAACGGTAACAATAATTCAAATATAGGTAATAGTGGTATTCAACCTTCAAATAATACTAATTCAAGTACAAACACAAATAGAACTACAAATAATTCTAATGATCAATCAACTACATTACGAAGTATTAGAACTTCAACACAATCACTTGAATATGTTCAACATGGGAATAATAATTTTAATAATGATAATCCAACATATTTAGATAGTAGAAGTAGTACACCAACCCCCAAATCAATGAACAATTTAAATATTAAATTATTACCTCAATCTATAATTGATTTAAATGAAAATATTAAATTATTAACTTCATCAATATACAATTTAAATTTAAATATTGAATCATTAACTCAACCAATTACTGATTTAAATGATAATGAAAATGTTGAAGTAAGTAATTGAAATAATATTCTTAAAATTATTTATGAAAAAAATAAAAATATATTTAGTAATAAAGATAAAGAGTATTATGAAAATCAACTTAAAATGTTTAATTTAAATAGTAATAGTAATAGTAATAGTAATAGTAATTTTGATCACTCTATGGAAATAATTAATAATAAAGATTCTGTAAGTAAACATCCTAAATGAAGACATAATTATCTTACAAATAATAACTATATTAATAATATTAATGAACAAATTATAGAATATTATAAATCGAATATTTTTTATCCGGATTTACAATCTTATTTTTTAAATGATTCATTTTACGGGAATAATCCTGAAATTAGTGATTTAAATGTATCTTTATCTGTAAAAGATATTTATATTTTAAAAGTAATCCATACTAGAAGTTTTAGGATTTCAATAAAAGAAATTACTCTTCTTTATGATCAACAATTAATAGATCTTAATAAGTATCATGAATACATTTACAAGTTATTAACTACAATTTTAAAACAAAGTTCCGAATTAAATGTTTTGTTAAATGGAATTTTAAAAGATACTGATAATTATTTTACTTTAGATGTATTATTAAATGGTGAATTAATATATTTAAATGGTGAGAATACATATATTAGATTTTTTGATGATAAACTTTATTGTATGGATTTTAAAGGTTTAAATAATTACGAATTATTAAAAAAGGTAGAAAGTTTTAGAAATACCTATTTATCTATTAAAAATACAGGTAATAAATTTAAAATGTGTGATGAATTACTTTTTAAATTAAAAGCAAAATTTTTAAATGTTTATGGATTTGAATATTCATATAATAATTATAATAAAGCTATATTAGATGACTATTATAATGATAATGATAATGATAATGATAATCATGAACTAATAAATACTTTTATTGATGGTACAAATAATTTAATTTTTCAAAACAAATTTGATATATTTTGATTTAGATATAATTATAATGGTGAATCAATAGAAACAATAATACAAGCTGATTCTTTATTTAAATTAAGATATTGAATTCATAATGAACAAAATAATCTAATTGGAGACTATAAAAAATTTGCAATTATAGAAATATAAATTTTGAGTTAGTTAATAATCAAATCTTACCTAAAAATATTTTAGATTTAATTGATCAAATTAATAAAGAATACGATACATTACTTAAATTAAAATTAGAAGATTCATCAGTTGATATAACAGATTTAAAAAAAAAAATTAAAAATTATTCTATAAATAGATTTAAATTACATCATATTGTTGATAAAAATGAGGAATTGTAAAACGATAAAGATTATAGTTTTATTTCAAATAGTATAATTCTTAATACACTATCTAAGATTTTAAAAAATCAACATATTAACATAGAACTTCAATACGAAATGAGAACAAGTATACCTGGTTTAGATGAAACATTAATTGAAAATAATAAAGATAATTTATTTATAAAAAACTAATTAATCCCCCCTTCTGCGTAAAAGTGGATAAAAATTAGACAAAATTAGAAGATAAATTTTGTTTTAATTATTTATTCTACTAATAACCAGTTTTGACTATCAACTTTTTAAGTGATGATAAACTTTTGTTATTATTTTAAAGAAAACAATACTTATTAAATGGAAAATTTTATAGATAATTATGTATGATGAAATAATTATATAGGTGTTTTTACAAAGATGGGAATTGAACATAATAATTTAGATTCTAATGAACAATATAAAAACTTATATTTTTTTCCCGTGTGATTTAATGGTTATAATGATAATTATTCTTCAGCTATAAATAGTTATTTATTATCACAACAGGATCATTTAGATAGATTATCGTTTGATCTACTTAATTATCATGATATACTAGATAAACTTTCATCTTTTAATCAAATTAATAGTAGTTTATTTGAAGAAATTAATTTTATTTTTGTAAGTGACCCATTTACAGATACAAGAACAGAAAACCATTTAATTGTTGAAGATATTAATGTTATTAATTCATTAGTACGTGTTAATTTTTGTAATATTTCATTTACAACTCTATTTCAGGATGATAAATTTAAAAAATTTTTATGAGCAAATGATGAAAAGAAAATATTTTATTTTATATTTAATAATCAATTTAATCAAAATGAAAAGAATATAGCTTATAATTTAATCAAAAATAATAAACCAAGAATTTTTACATCTAATGAAAATCAATTTTTATCATTAATAGGTAAGTTTTATAGTAATAATATTTTAATTCATAACAGCTTTATTATGGATAATCAATTTCATCTTAATGACAATTTATCATTAAATTTATTTAAATGCTTATTTAATAATTTATATTAAAATTAAATTGTTTAAACTAAATATTATAATGTTTATAAATTCTAGCTCTTTTTTTCGCATCCCAAAAACTTATTTTAATAATAAGCTTCATTGAAAATATGCTATATGGCATTTAAATTAAATACTATTCATTATGAATAACTCCTAATAGGGGAAGGAGAAAAAAACTCTAATAAAAAAAAACAGAATAAATTAAAATTAGAATTTTAAAATCCCCCTTGCATTAGCCTTACATAAAATTTTATAAAAACCTTTAAATTATACATAAAAAATTTGAATTAAAAACATAATCTTGATTAAAATTTAGATTTATTTATTAATTCATTTATTTATACATTATATATTCCACTGTAAATAAAAAACTTCTATTTATACAAAGGAAGAAAACACATAACAACCCCAAGAAAACAAGAATCACTTAAATATTATATTTATAATCTCATAGAAATATATTTAAATTATAAACCAACCAACCAAGATATAACACATTAATAAAAATATATATTAAATAATCTCCTTAACAAATACAACCAAACTAAACCTAACCGAATATAAACAAACAACTAAACTAAACTAATCATAACCGAATATTTCCTATCTGTTTTCTTTCCTTCAATATAAACAACCAAACTAAACCTAACCGAATAATTTAGATTTCATTGATAAAATTAATAAAGAATAAGATATATTATTTAAATCAAAAATAAAAGATTCATCAGTTGATATAATATATTTTAAAATTTGTTTTTTACTTTAAAAGAAGGTAAAGTAATAATTAAAAAAAAACTTTAATTCACTTCTTAAATATAAGCTTTTTCACGAGTATGCCGAAATTGGTAGCCGGGTGAATCTTAGGAATTCATGATTTTTGTATCATAAGAGTTCAAGTCTCTTTACTCGTAATAAGTATTTGGTATAAAATAATTAAGCTTAATTAAACTTATTTATTCCATTTAATAAATCTATAATTAGAAAAGTCTTATAGCAACTAATAATTGGAAAGTGCCCTTTTAGGGATGGATGCTAATACAGACAAACAATAATTTAACGTTAATTAATATTAAAAAAAGTATTTACCACTCTGTGCACTTCGGCTTCGCCCTTCGGCTAAATCACTAAAGCACTAACACACTAATGCACGTAACGCAGAGCCGAGAAAAATAATAAATTTTAAAAACTTATAATATTTTGAATATTTTTTATTGCTATGTACTAAATTTTAAATTAAATACTAACTATTAAATTATATATTTGGAATTATATTAATACTTTAATCTAAATTAATTTAACATCTTTAGCTGAATTGGTACAGCGGTTGCCTTCGAAGCAAGTGTTTATTGGTTCGAGTCCAATAAGATGTTGTAAAAATCTTAACTAAATTATATTAAATAGTTACCAATTTTATAGTTAGAAAAGTAAAAAAAAAAAATATATAAGGTGACGCTTGCTGTAAAAAAACAATAAAATAAAAAGATTGTAAATGAGTTGCTACGCAGTAGCGCTACGCAGTAGCAGACTAAATATCATATATTTATCTAATTGTATTTGAGTGCTTAGCAGTTTTTATTTAGTTCAATAAAGTAAAGAGAAATATAAAAATTGTTTTGTTTGTTTGCAAGTTTATTTGTTTAGCTTAACTGTACGGTCTATGTTCTGTATTTATTAAAAATTTGAAACTCTTAACTTTAAACTTTATAAAATTTAGAATCAGTGCAGACTCTACGAAGCGCTGCGAAGCTGCGAAGCGCGCAAGAATTTTTTATTTTATGTATTACTTTTTTATTAAATTAAACAAGACTAATTAAAGTGAGAATAAATTATATTGTTAATATGGTTACTGCGTAGCAACTCATTTACGGTATAAGAAAAAGAACTGTCATTTAATATTTAATACTCTTAATATTTTGAAATCCTTTTTTAACTTAAATTTACTTTTCTTAGAATTTTTAATTTTGCTATTTAAATTTTATTTTTTTTATAAAGACTATAATTTCAATTAAATAAATCTTTGCTTTTATTTTAAAAAATTATTATTAATAGACTAATTAAAATAGAAGTGTTCAATGGGTAAGCAGCTACGCAGCTACGCAGAAGGGGGTTAAATGTTTTTTTTCCTATTTTTATCTAATTTAATGAGTTTTGATAAATAAATGTTTTAACAATGATTAAGCTTATTTTAAGTAAAATTTAGATTAGGTTTTCTTACTAAAATAAAACAAAATTTGTTTTATTGCTACTTGCTACGCAGTAGAGCTATGGCTACGCAGATACTCATTAAAAACTATGCATTACGCACTGATAAATAACATTGTAAATAAATATATTGGTTATTATTGTATATAGATCCTTTTTCCTGCGGGTCCTACGGGGAGATTCTTAGATATTATTTTATATATTTAATTATCTAGTTTTATTTCTGCTATTGACTCTATAGATTTATAGGGCACTACACTAGGAAATCCTGAGTTATTAGAATTGTTTAATAGAAAAGGTCTAATTCTAACAAATGAATGTTTATTTAATTGTATATTTCTATTATCTTTAACTATAGTATCTAAATCTTTATTTAAATATTTTTCTACGTCTAGCTGCGAACCTGATGAAACTTTATTTAAAATTGCTTGAATAAAATATTCAACAAGATAAATGTTGCTTGTTAATCCTTTTAATTTTATTTTTCTTTCTACAAATTTTTGCCTTTCTAGAGGAGATAGATTATTAAAATTACTGAATTTAAACCTTTCTATTTTTTCTTCCTGCTGCTGCGTAGCCGGTTCCTCCTCACCTAAAGTATTGTCTGGGGAATCTAAATTTGTATTATCTTCTTCTACATCTGAAGTAGTTAAAGGTATTACCGATAAAACAGAAAAAGAAAAGAATAAATTTTTTAATTCATAACGAATAAAAGTAAAAATTATCAAATATAAAAAATAAAAATCTTCAGTTAAAGGAAAAGGAGACAAATAGCTTATAAAAATGAAATTTATTAATATAAAATATTTAAATATAGATGCTGTTTTTTTATCAATTAATATTGTAGAAGAAGTTTGCATTAAATTTGCTACTTTTTTTATAGTTAAATAACTCAAAAATTTAGAAATTAATTTTTTCTTTAATATTTTTATTATAATTCTAGAAAAGATTCAAAATTTTATATAGAATTTCATTTTTATGTAAAAAATAAGAGGAAATATATAATTAATAATTTGATTTATAAATCAGCTAAATTGAAACACATTACAGAAAAAGTAGGTAATATTTACTATGTAAGTGTTATAAATAGAATAATAAAAATAAACTCATCAATCTACTAACGTTAACAATTTAAACTGGATATTTTCAATAATAGTTAAGATACAATAATTTAAAGTAAAAAAATTTTTTAATCAGAGATAATTTATATTTCAAATATGAATCATATATACATATATTATTTTTATTAAAATTACCACTATATTATTTATATGTTCTACTCAATAGTCAAAATTATCAGATAAAATTGAAAGTGTGTTAATGCAATAAAGAATATTTTCTGTATTAATAGAAAACAAATAAAAATTAAGAAGATGATGAAGAAGAAGATAAAGAAGAAGATAAAGAAGAAGAAGAAGAAGATAAATAAACAATATAATTATGTTTATAAATATTAAGCTAATAAAGACAAAGTTGATGTTTTTGTTCATGTTTTTTGCGTATATTTGTTTTTTTAATTGGGAATAGTTAACTAAATTAAAACTTAGTTACTAATTGTAGTTTATTGAATTGAAACTTATTTGCGGTTGATCAATTAAAGCAAGTGATTAACTTTCTAGAATTTTACACTTT